>Ga0068862_100000031_pt1 | contig 180203 bp, 180 predicted proteins | sample KBSSwiS52_FD_66598 | JGI IMG/M metagenome (GOLD analysis project Ga0068862, IMG submission 66598) | Switchgrass rhizosphere microbial communities from Kellogg Biological Station, Michigan, USA - KBS Switchgrass S5-2 | ecosystem: Host-associated > Plants > Roots > Rhizosphere > Soil ...
GACCGCTGCTACCCATACGTCGAGCCACAAGGTCATCACGACTTCCAACGGGAAGGTGACGAGCGCGACGACTACCACGAAGACCAAATCGTGTCGGAACGACAAGGGCCAGTTTATTGCTTGCTCATCGGCAACGAAGACGAGCGTTGCAGCGATGGTCAGCAAGGATGCGGCCGGGAAGTGCCGCTTCACGAGCGGGCCGAAGAAGGGGCAATTTACAAAGTGCCCGTGAGATAGGCGCACGCTGCCGTTATCAAGCGGCGGCAGCGTTTCAGCCTAGCCGAGGATCATCGGATATAGCTCGGCCAAGCTGACGAAACGATTGTTCGCGGCTCGGGGTCGGGATTCGGAGATATAGGCCGTCCCCTGAACGCCGAACCGCGACTTTGGCAGCAGGGCGAAACCAGGCTGTATACCATCAAATTTGTCGAGCAGCGACACGAGCAGAAAGTCGATATCGAACCCTCCGCGGAATAGTATCCTCCACGTCGTGTACTTGGCGTAAGCCGATGGCCGAACCATTGTCGCACCCATTCGAATGCGACCGTCAACGAGCAGCGTCCGGTCTAGCTCGCTCATTTCCGCGCGTGCGCCGGAATTGCGCATTGCCGTCGCCGCATCATCGAGCAAGTCGCACGCGCGGTACAGCAACTTCGGATGTATTGAGGCGTAAAGTATGCGCGGTCGCGTATACCCCGCTCGCTCGCACGCGGCCTTGAAGCTCCCGAACCGCCGGCTGAAGGTCGTTGGCACAGGAAAGCCGTGCTGGGCGAGCGTATCGCGCACCGACAGGCGGCCGATCCGGGTATGAAGGTCAGTCAGCATCTTGAGCAACTGCGCGTCCGACTTGCTCCATTGCTGCTCCGATAGCCTCCGATTAGCAGTCCGGAATGTCCGCTCGTCGACTAACGGTTCGATCGCTCCCTCGCACCGAATCCAGTCTGATCGATCATTCAACACCTCCACGCCACCAAGCTTCCGGGAATGTCGATTATAGGTCAGGACTCCCATGTACATTTCGGAACGGATGAGATGCGCGATATGGATACCGCTCCACGGGAGGCCGGTGATGGTCGTGCTGCCGACGCTGTTAAGACGCAATGCGATCTCCCTAGGGGCCATGCCGCGCCAAGCGCACATCCGGAAGATCTTCTGCACGGTGGCTACCTCGTCAGGCGGCCCAGGTATGAGGCTGACGTGATCGGAGCGGAGGTTCTTGTATTGCCCTGGTGCCAGCACGCCCTTGATCTCGCCGTCTTCGCCAACCATCACCCGATGGAAACCGAACTTCCGGCCGCCGCCCATCTTGAAGCCTTTGCGCGCCAGGCGCGACTGGCCGGCGAAAACCTTGGCCGATAGGTCACGGCTATATTCGCCCGCCATTACGCGCTTCAGGGTTTTGAGGATTGAGGCCGACACGCTGCCGTCGTTGCGGAAAGGCTCAGCGCAATAGTGGATGGGAACACCTGCGCTGCGGCAAAGGAACTCATAATGCGCGCTTTCATCCACATCCTGAAAGCGACCCCACCGTGAAACGTCGTAAACGAGGATCGCGCTGAAGCCCGGATCGTCGCTGAGCACATCAGCGAGCAACCGCTGTAGCGCAGATCGGCCCTTGAGTTTAAGGCCGCTGCGCCCCTCGTCGGCGTAGGTCTGGACCACCTCAAATCCATGGAGGCCCGCGTAGAGCTCAATCGCGTCCTTCTGGTAGGCGGTCGAATATATCTGTTTGTCCGTGGACATCCGGACATATTGCGCGGCCTTTATCGGTACGTGCGTGAGCATGGCATCCTCCTCCATCGGAAGAGGGCCGGCCTCAGGCAGCGAGGCCCAGCGCCTCCACCTTCGCGAGGATCATAGCCTTGGCAACGGCGGCCAGGGTATCGATCGACCAGCTACCAACCTTGCTGGCTGCACGCTTGACCGACCGCCAGACGGCAGGATCACGTATATTGTCGAGAAAGTCATAACCGGCCCATGTCAGCCGGATGCAGGCCCACGGCTGCCCTCTCGCCCGGTCGGGGTAGTAGGTCGCCAGAAAGCCCCGCTCGACCAGCAGCCGAGTGTGAAAATCGATCGCGTCATCCTGGAAGCCGGGAAGCTTGGGGATGCACAGAACGTCGCATCGGTCGTCTGCTTCAACTGCTAAAAGAATGGCGCGGATAAGGTCCGAGTCGCGTCGCATCTGATTCAGATTGCACGTAAAATCCTACTTTCACAGGGGCTTTGTGGCGATCGGCGAGAAAGAGATTTGGGCGTGCGCACTTCAAATCATGCGCACCCATGGCGATGGGGCAGCACTACATGCCGCAATGCGCGCCGACGAACTGCTAATGGCCGGCGATCACCAAGGTTCGTCCACATGGATCAGGATTATGAAGCGCGTTGAGTCGCTGGAACGTCCTCCGGAGGCCGGGTCTTTGAACTGAGCGCCGTCAGGCGACGGTCATCAACTGGCTGGGATAGGCAATCACCAGCCCCTTCGCTTCATCCCACGGCTCGGTTAGCCATCGGTCGAAGTCCTCTTCATCAAGGATCACCGGCATGGCTTTGGGATGCTTGGCCCCAACGATCGCATTCGGCCCGGTGGTGATGAAGGAATAGACCCGGCCAAACCGGGGATCATCCTTCCAAAGCCCCGCGAAGGCAGAGACAGGCCGATCGACGATGTTGAACCACCAGTTGCGGTCGTCGGGCGCGGCACGATCGGCGGCGGCCTTAGGCTCCGAAAAGCGGGTGAACGGTACGAGGCAGCGATGGGATACGGTGTCGCAGGATTTACGCCACAGCGGCCGATCGAGCTCCCGAGCGTTCTGCCACCAGTCCACGACATAATCCGGCTGGCCAGGCTTCGGCTTGACCTTTCTCGGCCGGGTAGTTGGATAACCCCACAACCCGGTGTCCACGACGCGCTCGCCCTCGCGAAGGCGCACGATCCGGCCCGGCTTGCCTGGATAGATCGACAGCGACGCGAGCGGCGTCACCCCATCCCGCCAAACGGTGTTCGCTCGCAAATAGTCGCCGACCTCGTCGTCGGACGCCGAATCGTATAGTGAGCACATGCCCTGAATTTGCATGCACCCAATCGATTCGGGAAGCTCTGCCCAGGTTACGCAAGTTCGACCAGAACGGATTGATCGTTCAACGTCGCTTCGCCGAAGGCGGTCAGGAACGCGACATCCGCGGCGTCGCGCCCGACACCGATCTTTGCCATTACCGCTTCGCGGGCCATACCTGTAGCGTCGAGCAGATGCCATTCACCGCCCAAGAAGACTTCGGCCACCGCATGGAAGTCAGGCGGATCGACGCCAAGTGCATAGACGCTGGCGATCCGCGCTGGCACCCCGGCCGCTCGCGCGAATGTTATGAGCAGGTGAGCGAAATCGCGACAGATGCCTTCGCGGGATATGAACGTGTCTGCCGCGGTAGTCTGCGCATCGCTGGACCCTGGTGTGTAAGCCAAGTGATCGCGAATCCAGTCACGCATCTCGATAACCCGTCGGCCACCTTCAATATGACCAAACGCGCGATGGGCGAAGCTATGGAAACGGTCTGAGGGGCAGTATCGCGAAGAGAAAAGATATTGGACCGTCTCGCCAGGCAGCTGGTGTTGCGGGACTATCTCCAAGGTTCGACAGTCGGTGAGCAGCCGGTTCACCAATACGGTTGCGCGGTAGTCGACTTGGAGCCTGCCCTGCGTCCGAAGCCAGATGCGCTCACCGATGCCATCCTGCGCAGGAACGCGAGCAAAATGTTCGCAGTCTGGAAGCTTCAACTTTTCCGCCTCTATGACTTGTTCCGGGATTTTGGCCGCTTCGAGCTGGAGCAGCACGTCGGTTGGTTCGTCGAATTGATAGTCGATGGTTGCTTGGATGCTGAGCTTCATGCGGCAGTAACGTTATGATGCAAGTTAAGAGCCCGGCGGATCAATTAAATTACCTCTGTGTTCACCTCTCACCCCCGATGCCGGTTCAGAAAGTTCTTCCACTCCCGCTCGTCTGCCCGAATAGGCAAGCTGTGCGTGATGTCGCCGCGGCAAGTTCCGAGGCTCGACATGCAAGCATTTTTCACCCTGAAGCCGGCTAGGGATGAGCAGACGCGGCAATAGAAGCGCAGCTGGGCCACCCTGAACTCATCTACCCACCCGCGCTTATGGAACAGCGCCCAAAGCTCGTGCGGATCATAGGTGGCGGCGTTCGAGCAATGCGGCTGGTGGCACCGCACCCGCACCAGAAAGTGCATCGCCGCGCATTCCCAAATCGCGGTAGGGTGCTTTTGGCCGTCCCGGTAGTAGGCCACTAGAAGAGCGAAGGCTGCATCCCGGCCGGCGCCAGCGCGCAGTCAGCACGCCGGGCCGCGTCCACTGCCTGGCGATAATGAACCGTGCCCCGACACTCCGCCTCATCGAAGCCGACGGGTGCCCAATCCTCGGTCGGGTAAACGGTTTCGTATATCGCGCGCGCAGCGGCACGTAGACGCAGATCGTGCTGCATCCTAAGCTCCCATCGCTGTTCGAATCGGTCGGTTAGGACCCTGTGCCTATTTAGAACATTTAGGGAACATAGTGCAAGACAGCTTGGCGACGCCGGAGCGGACCGGGCCGATCCGGTTCAATTGGCACTTGCCTTTGGCCGCTCGGCAGCTGCGTCGAGTTGCTGACATTCGCGCCGCCGTTAGACGTTCCCGAAAGCGGACGTTGGTGCATCCGTCCTAGAAGGTGCCGGGTTCGGCTGCAGCTTGCGCTCGTGCGGCGCGCCGGAAACCTAATCTGCCCCTACCGGAAGCGTTTTGCAGCTCCATCTTCAGAGAGGCTCACCGCATCCATTGCGTTTTTCTCCATTGACCAGCAACTCCACGGCCATCGGGTAGCGCTTGTCGGACATACCGTCGGAGCAGCCGGGCGCAAAACGACTTCGGAGAATGAACTGGCGCCCGGCTAGTGACCCCGCCCACAAGCCCCCTTCAGTAGTTGGCGTAAACCGGGCCCAAACCCTTGTTCCCGCTTGGTCGTCGGGACGAGAATAGGTAACGCAGCGCCCCTCGATCCGCGCCGCCCAAAATGGCTCAGTTCCCACAGCGCGCAGCGCTTTGGAGGCAAGTTGCTGGCCATCCTGCGTGAGGCATGGACTGACGGGACGACCCGGCGATGCCTTGCCCCGCGTCGCCGTCGCAGCCACCTTGCGACAAGCCGCGACGAACGGCTCCAGGACGCCCCGAGCCACTGGGGGGTGGGGACCACTGGCCTGGTTTCCATAGCTTGACGACACCGAGTCCGACAGTAGGTCGCTCAGATCGGCCGGAACCGCGCCTTGAGCGCTTACCCCACCAAGCGGCGTATCGCCATGGACATCGACGACAAACGCTTCCGCTTTGCCGCTGCTACCGAAAGACAGGCGGTCTTCACTGCTGATCGGCGTGAAGCCGGCCACGTTGATTTTTAGCAGCTTTGTCTCGGGGGCGCAGCCGAGTGACATGATCCGGGCGCCGCTTGGTGATCGCAGCATCAGCACCGTGACATTCGCATTTGGCTGAAGCACCCAATGTGCGGCAGCGTGGCCCTTGAGGCTATTCCCAGATACGATGGAGGGACGGGTCGTCACCGCTGGTGTGTTGCCGCCGCCGGCATCCCCAGGACGGTCACAAGCACTAAGAAGTATGAGGGAAATTAGGATCGGGAGCAGATTGTGCATCGCGGATTCTCGGGGCGTAAGCGATTACATCTCGGCGACTAAACCTTTGTCGCGCTTGAGAACTTGAAGAACCGCTAGGAGCTTCCTCCACTCGCGTTCCTCATCCAGGCGGCCGGCCGCCCGCGCGTGCTCCATTTGCTCTACCGCGTGCCGCCCGCCAGGACTTTGCTGCCTGTCAGGAGAGTTAGGCATCTGCAGTGACGCATTAACTGCCATCAATATCGATCCCACTAATGATCAACTCAACGCCATCGGCAGACGATGTGAAGAACCCTTGGTGATAGAGCCGCTCCGCCGCAAGGGCGATGATCCCTCGCTTCCGGTCGAGCCGGGCGTCAAGTTCGTGCCCGCTGGCATCTTCCGCCAAGGCCATGATGGCGCTGCTGTCTAAAATTACTCTGATTGTTTGATCCGAGACCGTGCCTAAGAAGGCCGGTCGCGCCGCGCCTAAAACACGCGGACCCAGACGTAGATCTGCCAACTGACTTCCGCTCCGAGGCTCTTTTGTGACTCACAAAACAATGCCGAAGGCGTGACCAACATGGATCATCTGGCGAAGAATTTCTGCATCGAAAAAAGACCGTGAATTGCCATTCAAGCCGCGGCGGGTCCTCTGATGTGCCAGAAGTAGTTTCAATGACATTTCCGGTGGCAAGGTAAATCTCTGACGGAGTCATGACATCACGAGCTCCTTGCGGAGCGACATCGAGAATCCTTCGATTCCCGACTTGGCGGCCACATAGATCGATGAGCCCGGCGACTTCGAGACCGCCGACATCGATCCGATCAGAACCACGTCGCTCCCGCCCTTCATCCGGCTCACCGCCGCCTGGGTGGTGGCGAGATAGGCGGTGAAGTCGGCCGCAGTCGCATAATAGAGGTCGTCTCTGCTGGTCTCGACGATCGCGTCAACCGGCACCGCCGCGTTGATCACCGCGATGTCGAGACCGCCGAGATAGCGATCGGCTTCCGCAAACAAGCGCTCGACCTCGTCGCGCCGGGTCAGATCGACAGCAAATCCATTGCCTTCGCCCACCTCGCGAATGCGGGCCAGCGCATCGTCGAGATGGTCTGGCGTGCGGCCGCAGACGAAGACGCGCGCGCCTTCAGACGCCAGCAGCACAGCGATTGCACGGCCAATTCCGGTTGTGCCGCCGGTGATAATGGCTTTGGGCCGCTCAGCTTGGGCTGCTCGGTATGGGCGTCGGTAAGGTTGCGAGGGTGGTCGACCGACATCGCAGGCTCCGGAGATATGCGCTTACCGGAACAACCCGCCGGACCGCGTCAGGTTTCGTGCCCGGCACCGCGATCGCGTGCTGTCGTCACGGCCAATGATGTGTCGCAACGTCACGAGCGGGAATGCGCCCTGCTCATGACGTTGGCGTCGCGCTCGACACCCGGCGGAGTAGCCGCTGAACCATGATCGTGTTGCCCTGTCCGCGCGCGACCGACCAGGCGCTATTACCCGCCGCGTCGACGGCGAGCGGATCGGCATCCATTTCGAGCAATCGATCGACGATCCCGCCATGGCCGAACATCGCCGCCATCATCAGCGCGGTCTGCCCGGCCTTGTTGGTCGCATGCGGGTCGGCACCCGCATCGAGCAGTCGATCGGCAATCTCGCCATAGCCCTTGAAGGCCACCCCCATCAGCGAGGTGTTACCGCGCGTACGATCGGGCGCGTCGGGCGAGGCTCCCTGCGCGAGCAGGAGGTCGGTCGCCTTTGCCTGACCGTTATAGCTCGCCAGAATGAGGGGCGTGTAGCCCTGCGGATCGCGCGCCTCGATGTCCGCGCCAGCGATCAGCAGGGCGGGGAGAACGTCGATCCGCCCGAGCCGCGCCGCATCGAACAGCAACTCCTGAATCCGCGCCGGCGGCGGCAGCGGCTTGTCAGGCTCGTTCTCATTCGCCGCCGGCGAGGCCTGCGCCTCACTTCGCATCGAGATCGACCTTGAGCTCGCGCGGCCAGAAGCGCAGCGCCGCAATGGCGTCGACAAAGGCGCTCGCGGCCTTAGCGCTGCTGAGCGCGAGGCAGGCGTCATCGAGCAGTTCGGCGATCCCGGCACCGACGAAGATCCGTTCGGCCTCCTTTGTCAGCCCGATATATTTGCAGTGCCCGAAGGCATCGCGGACGAAGTCCTGTGTCGCAGCGTCGGGTGCCAGTAGCGCCGCGCCTTCCGCCGAGACCACGACCGCTACGGCGTCGAACAGGACCGACGGACCCCCATCGATCTTGTGCTTCGCCGCGACCTTGGTGCCATCCGACAGCGTCACGCCGCTGATCTTGGGGGCGATGACCTCATAGAGCGCCTCGACCTTGTCGAGCGCCTTGACCAGCGCATTGAACAGATCCGCGTCGGCGCCGTCGCTCAGCACGATACCGAGCTTGCGGCCCTTAAAGCTGGTCGGGCCGTTTTTGACGATGCTGAGCGCGTCCGATGGCGGCAAGTCGGCGATCGTCGGGCGCGCGGCCTGGGCCGGCGCCGGCAGGGCCGCGAGACCGAGGCCGTCGGCGACCGTCGCCGCAAGCGTGTCGTCGATGTTGAGCAGGTGTGAGACCATGCGTGCCCGGATATCGGGCCGCTCGACCTTGCTCAGCTCGAACACGAGCGCGTCGCTGATATGCTTCTGCTCAATCGGCAGCTGGCTGGTGAAGAACTGACGAGCCTGGCTGTAATGATCGGCAAAGCTCTCGGGACGGATGCGCAGCTTGGGACCGTCATCGGCCGCGGCAAAGCTGGTGAAGCCGCGGCGCGGATCCTCGCGCGGCCCGCCGATCTCGGCGCCCCAGCTGTTGGGCTCATAGTTCACCCGCCCCTTGGGGTTGGTCATCGCCATATGCCCATCCTGCTGGAAGTTCGCGACCGGACATTTGGCGGCGTTGATCGGTATATGGGTGAAGTTGGGCCCGCCGAGGCGCTTCAGCTGGGTATCGAGATAGGAGAAATTGCGCCCTTGGAGCAGCGGATCATTGGTGAAGTCGATCCCCGGCACCACATTCTGCGTGCAGAAGGCGACCTGCTCGGTCTCGAGGAAGAAATTGTCGACGACCCGGTCGAGCACGAGCCGCCCGACGATGCGGACCGGCAGCACCTCCTCGGGTATGATCTTGGTCGCGTCCAGCACGTCGAAATCGAAGCTGTCGGCAAAGGCCTGGTCGAACAGCTGGACGCCCAGCTCCCATTCCGGGAAATCGCCGCCGTTGATCGCATCCCACAAATCGCGGCGGTGGAAGTCGGGGTCGGCGCCGTTGATCTTGACCGCTTCATTCCACAACACCGACTGAAGGCCCTGTTTGGGCTTCCAGTGAAACTTGACGAAGGTCGACTCGCCGTCGGCGTCCACGAGCCGGAAGGTATGTACCCCGAAGCCCTCCATGGTGCGATAGGAGCGAGGGATCGTGCGATCGGACATGATCCACATGATCATGTGCATGCTTTCCGGGGTCAGGCTGACGAAGTCCCAGAAATTGTCGTGCGCGGTCTGGGCCTGCGGGAATGCGCGGTCGGGCTCGGGCTTGGCGGCATGGATCAGATCGGGAAATTTGATCGCGTCCTGGATAAAGAATACCGGGATATTGTTGCCGACCAGGTCCCAATTGCCCTCGCGGGTATAGAGCTTGACCGCAAAGCCGCGCACGTCCCGCGCGAGGTCGAATGAGCCCTTCGAGCCGGCGACTGTCGAGAAGCGCACGAAGGCCGGGGTGCGTTCGCCGACCCGCTGAAAAATGTCGGCGCGGCTCACATCGGCGAGGCTGTCGGTCAGCTCGAAAAAGCCGTGCGCGCCATAGCCGCGCGCATGGACGACACGCTCGGGAATCCGCTCATGGTCGAAATGGAAGATTTTCTCGCGAAAATGCGGGTCCTCAAGCAGAACGGGTCCGCGCGGGCCATATTTGAGGCTGTTCTGGTCGTCGGCGATCGGCATGCCTTGCGCGCTGGTCAACGTGGCGACATCACCGCCGGCGGCCTGATGCGTCTCTCCGCCGGTTCCCTGGCGCTCGGCATAGCTTTCGGACAACTCTGCCCTGGGGGGCAGTTTCGGCGCCTGCTTGGGCGTCTCGCCCTTGGTCTTGGGAGCATTCGCCTTCGTGTCGGGCGTACGGGCCATGAGGATATTCCTTGGTCAATGAGGGGGGGCGGTCCGCAGCTATGGCAATCGCATTCGTCAACCCGCGGTGCGGTCCGCGGGTTGCGGAGAATCGACCAACTTAACCCAGCGCAGGTCGATTTGGTCGCGAGGGTGATCTAGCGGGTGACCGGGTCGCGCGGTTCGACCTGGCTGTTGTCGGGCGCGGCTCCGGGCGTCGAGCTCAGCGGGGTCTTGTCGATCGGTTTGATGGCCGCGGCGTTGCTCACCTTTTCTTCGCTGCTGTTGGGGCCGGCCTGGTCCTGGCGCATGTTGCATCCCGCCAACGCGAGCGCGCCCAGCAGGCAGGCGGAGGTCAATGAGCGCATAGCGTGTCTCCCGATCGTGGCGTCGCCTTCAGAATGTTTGGGTCAGGCGACATGTTGCATGCCGGAAGGTGCAAATCGGACGGATGAGCATCAGCAGGCGGACGCGCCTGCCGCCGCGGCCGTTCGATCGTCTCCGGTCGCCCGGCGATCCGCAGGACGGGGAGATCCGCAGTGACATTGCCCACCGTCCGGAAGATGTCGGTCAGAAATTGCGAGCCGCGGTGTCCGTCGCGCTGCGGGCTCCGGTCGAAATGAGACGCCATGCTAGGTCCTCGCATTTTTCTGGTGTCGGCTAAACACTTAGGGCGAGCGACGGTTGCGATGCGCGGCCGCGAATAGATCTGCAGCAGTACGGAAAAGTGCCCGCAGGCGGGAGCGGCTGTGCTTTCGAGGCGTTACCGATGTGATCGCTTCGCGGGCGTGAGGAAAGCACGATGTTTACCGATCGTTTTCTGCGCCATCGTGGTGCCAAGCTCGATGCCGAGGAACGTGCCGTGCTCGAGGCCTGCATTGCCGAGGTCGTCAACTATGCCGGCCGGCAAAGCGTCGAGCGGGCCCATGATGAACCCCGGCATAGCAGCTTGCTGATGGAAGGGATCATGTGCCGCTATCGCGACGATCGGCGCGGCCTGCGCCAGCTTGTCGAGATCCATGATCCGGTCCGGTTGCAACGCCACGCGCAGTTCGACCCCCATTATCTCTATCTCGACAAGAAGGCGCTCGAATCCGGATCTTCGGAGTCGCCCGAATGATGATGATGGACGCGGGACGGCCCGCCGCTATTTCCGACACCGCCGACCTCGATCTGATCGCGCTGCTCGGCGATCTGAAGGCCGACGGCTACCGCTTCGTGACGCCGACGCCCGCCAGCCACGCGCGCGTGCTCGACCGGCCCGACCGGCAGCTGGGCCGCACCCTGCGCGACCTGCTGGGCTGGAGCCTTCCGGTATTGCGTAGCGACATCAATCCGGCGATCCTCGCTGCGCTCGAGGCTATCGATATGATCGAAACGCAGGGCGAACTGGTGCGAAGCCGTCTGCGCGTCTCATCGCTCGATCACGATCTCTATTGCCACTCGGCCTACCCGACGACCGCCGAAGACGCGGTTTTTTTCGGACCTGACAGCTACCGCTTTGCCGCACTGATCAAGGCCGAGCTCGATCACTCCATGGTTGGCCCGGAGGGACAGATCGTCGACATCGGGACCGGGGCGGGGGTGGGAGCAGTGGTCGCGGCGCACCTTTGTCCCGAAGCTGGGGTCATCATGACCGATATTAACGCCGAGGCCGTGCGCTATGCTGCGGTCAACGCGGCTGCCGCAGGCGTCCAGGCCGATGCTCTGCTCGCCGCCGATCTCGACGCGGTCGATGGTCCGATCGACGTCATCCTCGCCAATCCGCCGTATATCATCGATCCGGCCGGCCGCGATTATCGCGACGGCGGCGGCATGCACGGGGCCGAGGTCGCGTTCGATATGGCGAGGATGGCGGTTCCGCGGATCGCGCCAGGTGGCCGATTGATCCTCTATACCGGCAGCGCGATCATCGCCGGCACCGATCCGCTCGGCGAGGCCCTCTCGACGCTCGCCGATGAAACACAATGCCATTTGCGCTACCGCGAGATAGATCCCGACGTTTTCGGGGACGAACTGGCGAACCCCGCCTATGGCGATGTCGACCGGATCGCCGTCGTTGCCGCGGTCATCGAACGATCCGGGGGCGGCCATGATCGGAGATTTCCGGTACCGCGACGCGGACCTCGAACGGCAGGGTGACTTGCACCGTCCCGCAGGCCCGGCCACGGTCGGGCCGTACGGGTCGTCCACGAGGCCGACGGAATCGGCGGCAATGATCGACGCCGCTGCGCGATGCTGGCGGAGGTTGACTATGTCGCGGCGGCCGCCGACCTGCACGGCGGCGGTTGGACCTGGGCGACGCCGATATTGCGCCGGCAATGTGCACTTTCGTGCTGATCCACCGCTGCTGCGGCGACGGGTCGGTGCCGCGGTCGATGCGCTGATGGCGACGGCGGCGTGAGCTGAAAGGAAGCGTTGGGCGGATGCGGCCGATTGGAAGCGCTGCATCTTGCGCTCGCGTCGTCGGACCGGCTGGTGAGAATTCTCGGCTCTGTTGTTCATGCGCAGCCCCTGCACATGGCGCGCCGTCTGGCCGAGCTCGCGGAATGCCGCCCCATAGGAGCGCAGCTTGTCCGTCACAAGACGTTCGGAACCATGCTGGTTTTCGCCAGGAGTTTGCGCATAAACCGAATGGCGGCACTCCGATCGCGGCGACGTTGGACCAGGAGATCGAGCACTTCTCCTTCGTCATCATCCGCTCGCCACAGGAACAGATGCTCGCCGCCGATCCGTACCACCATCTCGTCGAGGTGCCAGCGAGGTGATGGCTTCCCGCGGCTGCGGCGCAGTTCTCTCGCAAAGGCGTTGCTGAAATTGCCGGCCCAGCGGCGCACGGTCTCGTAGCTGATCTCCAGTCCACGCTCGGCGAGCAACTCCTCGACATCGCGGTAGCTCCGCGTGAACCGCAGATATAACCAGACAGCATGCCGAATGACGTCGGTTGGAAAGCGGTGGCGGGCATAGGAACCGGCATCAGCAGTCACTATCCGCCAACCATCGCCCTCGCCACGTCAATGTGACAGTGCCGTGGGCGTCGATCAAGAGCTTCTGCCGCAAGGACGGGAACGATGACCCCAGAGAGCCGGGTGGAATGCCAAGCGCAACTTCCACAAGGGAAAGCGTTCCAGCGAGATCCATGCCAACACCACCGATCCCGAGGCAGGGCTCTACAAAAAGGGTGAGGGCCAGCCGGCCCGGCCTGCTGCATCTGTCATGTCCGGATGGAGAACCGCAGCTTCTGGCAGTGGACAGCGGCGTCACCTGGTCGGCGGCACGTCCGAACGCGAGGCGGCGCTTGCGATGCTGGATCGCCGGACGCGCCGCTGCCGCATCACGCTGGGCCCCGACAAGACCTATGACGTGCGGCAGTTCGCAGAGGACTTGCGGAAACGGTTTATCACCCCGCAAATCGCCATCATCGGGCACTTCTCCAAGACCGGCAAACCGCGGACGACAGCGATGAATGGCCGCATCACCCGCCACCCCGGCTATGAGACCAGTCAGCGTATTCCCAAGTGCCATATCTTGCAGGCCACGTTCGACGGCGCCGGCGGGCCCACGAGCAGTGCGGAGATAGAGATGGCGGGGTGGCGTTCAGGTGCAAAGGAGTCGCCAAAGCACGCGGCTCCCATCAGGCAGGCATGTTCGTCGCCCCTCTCACTACACTGCCCGTGGCCGCGTCGAAGCCCCTATCAGTCGTCATTCAGACCAAAGCCTATTTTCAGCATCACTTGGAAGCGCTCGATGTTCTCGCCGTTAAGAGCTCCCCGAATCTCGCGCACTTCGAACCATTGCAGATTGTCCACGGTCTTGGCGGCTCTCCCGATGGCGCCCCGTATTGCATCTTCCAAACTTTGTTCAGAAGTGCCGATCACCTCGATCACTTTCGACACGTGATTCATTTTTGTTTTCCTTTCATCTGGACGAATCGCCTCACAACGCACTGGCGAGTTTGTGGTTTCGGGCGCTTAGCGGATGAAGGTTTTGACCTTGCATTGCCGGGGACAGTTGTCGTCTGATGATAGTGATTGGTGGTATTATGTGGACGACGGCGCCGCCGGCATTTTTTGTTCGCCCGGCTTGCCATCAAAGGCACTACCGCCGCTGTTCCGGCAGACCTGTTCGCGAGGATCGGGAAGTACCGGTAGAAACCGGCGCGCCCGAAGGCGGTGCGGGCGAGGCTGTGGAGCGTGGAAACAACGGACAAAATTACTACGAGCTACAACCAACTGTTGGCGGGTATCAGCGACAATGGTCAACTGCGCGTCGTCACGTCGCCTCCGGCGGGTCCGCCTGCTTCTGACGCACGGTTCTCGAGATTGTCGTCGGCCATCCTCTGTCTTCTTCGCTCTGAGAACGAAGGCCGAGTGCGAGCGCCCCACGTCGCGGGCTCGCATCGCCTACCAAGATGATGAACGACCAGCGGAAAATTCGAGATGCGCGATCGGAGTCGGGACGGCGAGGGCGTTGCGGCGACCTTGGACGCCCGGAACTGCCGTGGGTCGAACCGGGTTGATAGGCCAGGCGAAACGCGAGGCATGGATGACGAGCAAGGACGTATTCAAGGACCCGCAGCTGCGGACCGGCTATGCAGGTGACGAGGAGCCGAGCGGCCCCGAGGGGGGTCCCCCGATCAACAAGACCGTGCTGTCGGCCGAAGCAAGCCGCGGCAAGCGCGCACCCCGATCGGGGAGTGGTGTCGTTGTCGGCAGCGGAGCCGGTGCGGGCGGCGCGGGGGGACATGAGGACTTCGACAGTGATGCCGCGGGCGGTGGCGGCGCGATCCCCTCGCCGAAAGACGACCATCCGAAAAGCGGCGCCGATGCGCCGGTCGGCGGCAGTCGCTGACTTGGGGACGTGATCGCCGCAGCCGGCGATCACGTCTCGTCTCGCAGGCGCCGGGCTTCGGGGTGGGCTCAGCCATTTGCGTTGGCATAGGGAACGAACTGACCAAGCCCCAGCGATCCCGCGGGAAAATGCAGGCCGCTGTCGAGCAGGCGCACGATGTCGACGCTACACCGTTCCGAGCTATGGGTGTTCGTCAGCAGAACCAAGTCCCGCCGCAGGAAATTCGACCCCAGGCGGTTGACGTACCAGATCCCGCCGACCTTGTAGACGATCGCGGTCTTTTCGAAAATCTGGCTCGACTGGATCTGGCACGGGCGGATGCAATTGACGGGCTTGCGGGCGACCCGGCCTTCCAGGGGTTTCTCCAGACGAACTTCGGGATCGATGCTCCGAGCCTGCGACGGGACGGACGTCGCGAGGAGGCGGCCGGCCACCAGCAGATTAAAGCACGCATGATATTCTCCTTTGCCGACAGATAGGATGGGTTCGCTGAACCGCCGCTGGCGCGAGTATCGCAATCCAAAGAATCGTCCTGATGCACATCAATCGCGGTGCCGTTCGAGGTCCTCGTCGGCGATGGTGATCGACCCGTCGGGTTCAACCGCACCGCTGGAGAGCTTGGCGGCGGCGATCACCTCAACCTCGGCGAGATGATCGGAATCAGTCCCTCGGCCGTCTGCGGGCCGGTCTCGGCACTTGCAGCGCATCGCCCGCCACGACGACGCGGCGCACCACGTCATCGATCACCAGCTAGACATCATGCGGGGAGAAATCCTCGGCCGTGCCCTAGATCAGCCCACACTCGGCCATATCGGTTGCAAGCTCGCGAATGTCCTCGGCATCGAGATAGGTTCTCGGACCAGGCCAGGCGCCACTGTCTCGTCAGGTAGCGGTCGCAAACCAGATCGTGTGCCGCGGCCCCTTGCCGTTCGAACGCGCGGCCACGCGTACCTCCTCCACGTCAAATCCCGCCCGCTCCAGTCGATGGGCAAATGCCGTATCTGGCCCGGCGGACCACACTGCCAAAATGCCACCTGGCTGAAGCGCCCGCCGTGCGAGGGTCAGGCCTGCTTTGCGGTAGAGGCCATTGTTCTGCTTTCGCGTCGCGCCCTCGGGGCCATTGTCGACGTCGAGTAGGATCGCGTCATAGCTTTGCGCACCGGTCGCCAATACATCCGCGACGTCGCCGATCATCACCGCAACGCGGTGGTCGTCAAGGCACCCGTCTGTCAGTGTGTGCAGCGGCCCGCGAGCCCATGCGATAATGCCAGGCACGAGTTCGGCCACAGTGACCTTCGCCTCAGGGCCGACCGCGGCGAGGACGGCGCGCAAAGTATACCCCATACCATACCCGCCGACTAAGATTTTGGAGGTCGATGGGGTTCGCAGGCGCTCGCAGGTCATGGCGCCGAGGGCGATTTCCGAGCCGTTCATGCGCGTGCTCATCAGCTCGTTGCGATCGAGCATGATGATAAAATCGCGGTCGTGACGCACTAGACGGAGTGGCGGACCGTTCGGGACTTCCGCAGTGTCGATCAACTCGCGGGGCTTCATCGGGCGCGCGCCTTCCGCGCGGCATAGCGTGCATCGCGGGCCGACTTCGCTTCGGCCTCGCTCGGCTTGACTGCGACATCGGCAGCGGCCTTATCGGCCTTCGCTTGCTTTATCGCGTCCTCGCGGACATTTCGGCGTTCGGCAGCGGCGGCCTCCCGTGCAGCAGCTATCGCGCGTTGCTTCTCGACCGTCGCGGGATCGGGAGCCGGTTTCGAGCGCAATTTATCGAGCGCAGATTGCTTGGCCGTCTTGGCCATCGCTGCCCGTTCGGAAAAGTCGGGGATCTTGAAGCTGGCCATCGGGATTCCTTGTCCATGAAGTTCACGCGCACCACCGCGGCGCGCCGGCTTCATGAAGGTGCAAGGGGACAAGGAAAGCCGCGCGGCCCGATATCCGTCGAACGCGACGTCAGCGCTCCTACTATACGAGGAAACCGGTTTGAATGAAAGGCGGTGGAAGGCCGGGGCGCCATTCAACCGAGCCCGGTCAATCGCCGCCTCGCACACAGTGCCGGCATGAGCAAAACCGATTCTGAGGTGCCCCGCCGCATCCCGGACCCGAACAACCCGGAGCACCTCAGCTGGGCCGTTTCCGCGCGCCCGTCGACAATCACCATTCTGGAGCGCGCTAATCCATTAGCCAAGCTAGTGTTCAGAAAAACGAAAAGGCAGCGGTGCTCGTATTCGGAGCTCTGGCAGGGGGCGCTCGTCACCCTCCCCCGACGGCACCCTTAATTTCGCGGGAAGCTGCTATCCGACATTTAGGCAAAAATCCCCCCGAACCACTGCCGGCTGGCATGGCCGAAGCGGTCATTTCGAGCGGCCAGAGCTTTTCCGATTTCGCGGTTGCGGTCACATGCCTGGCCGTGCAGGCGGCGCGGAGAGAGGCAGCGGAAATCGGAGCCGTCGCTCTGCGCATAGCGAGTTCCGATCTGCCGGGGTCCAATCCCCATCCGACCCTGCGGTTAATGGGAAGGCCACACGAATTGCCGGGTTTCCCTCGATTTTGACTGAGGCCCGACTAAGCGTAATATGCGTCCCCGGCGTTTGCGCGGTCGTTCCGTCGTAGCCGGCCGAAGTGCCTGTTCCGTGCCGTGCCACCGACTGCCGGAGGGTTCGCAAATGCGCAACCTGCGGCGCGAGCAACAGTGCCTCGAGAACGCGCGGGCAGCGCGCGACGAAGCCGTGGCGGGAATTCACCGGAAGTTAGCCGCTGAGCATCACAGGCTGGCCGGTCGCGGAGCCGAACGGACCGCGGTCGGCGGCCTTTCGCCGAGGCTTCGCGATAGCCTCCGTCAGGAGGAATCCGACCCTGCGCGCGTGATGCGGCACTAGTCGACCCTCGACGCGTTTCTCGCCCTCATTGCCGAGGGAGAGACAGAATGACCGACTTGCCGAAATACACCCTGTCCGCAGACGCCGACGCTGGCGGTTGGGTGCTAAAGCGTGATGGCGCTCAGCGCGCAGCAAAGCGGTTCAAGACAAAGGCCGAGGCGGTGGATTCGCTCGGAGGCCGATTCAAATTCACCGCCGCCTCGGTAAAAATCCAAAAGGAGGACGGCTCGATCGACGAGGAGCGGACGTACCCGCGTTCGAAGGACCCTCGGAAGTCGAAGGGGTGAGCGAGCATCTATCGGTGATTGGGCGCTGGCTATGATCGAGATCGATGACCCCACCCAAATTGCGTTCCACCGCCGCAGGGCTGCGGAAGAAACAGAAGCTTCGGAGAGCGCGCCCGATGCCGTCACAAGGGCGCTTCACCGGGAGTTCGCAGCGCTCCACGTGATGGCGCTCCAGCGCGCTGAGCTTGGGCTGCCTGAGGTGTTACGCAGCGGCCGGGGGCCGTAATTCGCGCATCGGACGGCGAAATTAGCGGGGAGATGGCCGGCTACAAGCTTGAGCGGCCATCGACAGCATCGCGGCCGAAGGGGCGAGGACTATATTGTATGACGCGGATCGTGTTCTTCCATGTCAGGAGGATGACCCGGCCGCCATGCACTGCCGACCAAAATTTCTCATATTTCGAAGCCATTTCGGGTCCCATCCGTTGTTGTACGTATCAAGAAGGACGTGGCAGGAGAGGAAGCATGGCTGCTAGGGGGTTCCGTTGGTTCGAACGCGTTTACCAAGGCGAGGATGACGCTCGCGCGGTCATCGCCGACTTCCGCCGTGGAGCGATGGCTGCCGGAATAAGGGTCACCAATCTTGAGCTGTATTACGCCGTGGACTCTCGCAAACGCACTCAGCTGCGTTTGAAGGCGCCAGACTCCATACGGGGCGGTTTTGATAGCCTCAGCGAATGGTGGACGCCCGTACGAGGCGGCTTCTCAGGTGTCTCGTGGAAGCAGGTAACAGGTCGAAATTCGCACGACGTTCTACAGCCATGCTGAGGCCAGTGCCACATATTGGCGGAAGTCAGGAAGCGGCCCCGGCGGTGGGATATTGGCGAACGCTCCCTTCATTCGGAGAAACGCCCGGCGATCCGCATCGTAGGCCTTGTCAGCGAGCACGATCACATGATCAAGCAGACCGTCAGCCGGCTGCCCGTCGTGGCTTTGCCCAGCGGTCAGGCTCAGCCCGATCGGGAGACCTTGCCCATCGACACCGCGTGGATTTTGATCGTGAGCCCGCCTCGGGAACGACCGAGACAATGATCTCGATCCCCTTTTTGCCGTCGTGGGCAGCGGCGATGGCGTCCATCATCCGATCCCACACGCCCGCTTTTCGCCAGCGCACAAAGCGATTGTAGCAGGTGGTACGCTGGCCATAACGTTCAGGTAGATTGCGCCATGGGGCACCGGAACGCAGCATCCAGAAGATACCGTTCAGCACGCGGCGATCATCGATGCGCCGAGACACCTCGCGGCTTGTTGGGCAACAGCGGTTCAATCACCCGCCATTCGAAATCGGCCAGATCATATCGGCTCATTTCGACGCTGAATCATAAGCAGGCCAAGAAGAAAAGCCCACGCGAGGGTCGCCGCTGTGCGCGCACCGCCCCATCATATCGGAATGAGTGAAGACCCGAAGCAGGCTGCGAACGACGCATGGCAGACCGCCTTCCATGAAGCGGCCTACCGCTTCTCGGTAGCGCTGAAGGAGCTTCACCAAACAAATCCTTGGCCGGAGACTCAAGTCTTGGCTCCGGTCATGAATCTGCTCGCAACCGAACTATGGGATCGGTGATTCAGCCTGACGGAAATCACCGCCGCCCTCAATGATGCAGCCGCTGATCTACCCCGTTATGCAGCCGGCAAAGACCTTCGACCCTGAAACCCGTTCATGGGTTCACGACCTAGCTCACACATTGCCCTGGCCGAGGCTACGGCGCGGAAAGCCCTCGACGAGATCCGACCGTGAAGTCCGCAAATGGATTCATGACCTTAGTTCGTCCCGCGTTCCCTTCGCAAGCGCTGACCTGCTTGATCGTTGCGCCGACTAGCCGGCTGCGAGATCGGTCTCATTCCCGCGTCACTAAGCTGCCGATTTTGTCGCTCGTTGCCACCTGCGAGACCATCGAGTAGGCCGCCTGAGCGATCAGTTCCGCCCTGCTCTTTTGAATCTGCGAGCCCTCGCCAACCGTCTTGTTAGCTTCGGGAAACTTGCTCTCGGCGCGGGACGATAGAAACTGATCGGTCGAACTGGCGACGGCATCCCTGTAGAGTTTGAGCAGGGAAGGACTCTGGCTGTTTGATCCAGAGGTTGATGTCGGGGCGGATGCGGCAGCCGACGGGGACGGGACGGCGGAGGTGGTCAACACACCGGTAGACGTCGATCCCGTCGTGGCAGTGGTCGCGCTCGGCGTCGTCGTCGCGGGTTCGGTCGACGTGGTCGGTGCCGACGTGGTTGTTGAGCCGGCATCCCCGGTCGGTGCATCCGATGGCTGGCTTTTCTTAGCTTGTCCCCAGTTCATCACCAGCGAACCGCTGCCGGAAACTGCACTCGTCACGATTGTCCTCCTTAGCTAGGTGGCGATCGGATGGCGCTGGAAGGTTTCCGGGTCTGCAAGGGACGGACTTAGCGCTTCCTTAACTGTCATTTGATCCCGCGTTTAAGGTGGGGCAGCGCGTGCAGGCGCGTTAAGACGATAAACGGACGCCCGAGATATACCGATGCGAGCAGCAATTGCGGTCGCGCCCATACCGGCAGCCCACAAACGGGCGACTTCCTCGGCCGGGATCGTGGAGGGCCGTCCGCGATGTACACCCGCGGCCTTCGCCTTCTCGATCCCGTCGCGCTGTCGCTCGCCCCGGATATCATTTTCAAGTTCGGCCACAGCCCCAAGAATGGCCAGCATAAGCTTGCCTGTGCTGGTGGCGGTATCGACGCCGCTCCGGGCTCGTCCGCCATGCCGCAATATAAGAACAGGTCTCGGGCGCCACGGCGGAAGCGGGACGGGCGCTGGCGCAATTCCGTTGGACGCTCCGGGGGGCGCTTGCCCGTGGGCGGATGCCTGAAGCCTCTCGATAGCGGTGGTGGGCGCGACCGGCTTGAGCATGGGGCACAGAAGATCCTCGACCTTGAGAAAGATCCCGCAGCCGCCAAGAACTTCGCCCGCAACATCATGAAGCCGGGTGCCTGGGCGAAGTTTCAGGAATATTGGATCAACGCGCTCCTCTCGGGTCCTCGGACCCATGCGACCGACATCGCCTCGAATACGCTGACGGCGCTTTGGTCGATTCCGGAGCTGCGCTGACAGCCGGCATCGGCAAGCTTACGCGCTCTGAAATCGGATGATGTTCCGCGATGTCGGTGCACGTACCCTGGGGATGATCGAGGGTGCGAAGGATGGTCTTCGGCTCGCCCGCAAAGCTTTCGTAACCGGCGAACCGACCGATGGCGTGTCACAGGTTGAGGCGCAGAATTATTGGGCCATCGCCGGCCGGCGGGCGGTGCGGCGCTGAACTGAGCGCGAGCGGCCGAAAGCGTCACCGCCGGCTGAGCGCTACGAACGGAAGGAATAGCGGGCGGTGAGAAGCAGACCTGCCGGGGCGCCGTTGCCGAAGCCGTCCAAGCGCTGAATCGGCAGAAACGAAAAGGCCCGCCGGGCAGGTTGATGCCGGGCGGGCCTTCGAAGGGAGGCAGCGGAGCGGGGGGGCATTACCGCGACCTCGAAGCTTCAACGGATCGGTGGGGCGGCTGGTTCCGGTCAGGTACCAGGATCGGCGAGGTTGCCGGATCAAGCTTCGAGGAATCGTCGCGACCTCGTGCTCGGCCTCGAAGGCATCGACCTGCTACGGGGATGCCAGGATAGGCTCCTCGATGTCGAAGCGATGGTCTTCCAACAGGCTATTTGACGCGCACGCCATAAAGGGAATGTATGATCGGGCAGAACCATCCGATAGATGGTCGCCGTCTTCTCGTTCGGCATGCGACGTTCCTTGGTGATGGAAGATGGCGGACGTGCCGGGATTGATGCTCGACGCAGGAATCGAGCGTATCCCCTCACTGCGCCGGCTGAGACTCCGCCTCACGGAGACGGCGCGCCTGTTCATCGAGCCGATCCGCCTCGAGGTCGGCCTTGGTGCGCATCGCATCGCCCTGGCGCTCCAGCGCGTCCGCTGCGGCATCGGTCGCCTTAGCATCGGCACGCTCGACCCGGTCGCGCGCTTCGCCCAATCGCTCGTTGGGGCCTTCGTGGGTCTGGTTCTGGCCCGCCGCCGCCGCCGCCGCCCGGTCGGCGTCCCGCCCCGCCTTCTCGTTGGGGCCGTCACAGGCGCCGAGCGCCGCGAGGCACCCCAGTGCGACGCCCATTTTGGACATGAAGGTCGCGCTGCAGATGCTCATGGTCTGGCTTTCGAAGGTAGGTGAGAGCGATCCTGGATCAGGAGCGCTCGAGTGAGTGCTTGAGATCGCGCATCTCGTCATGGCCCTGCTTGACTGAGACGTAGGCGCTTTCGATCGCGGCCCGGACACCCGGAGACAGCTCGCGGTCTTCGAGGGCATCCTCATATTTAGCTTTGATGTAATCTTCGCCGGCTTCGACCTCGTTGATGATGGCCTTGTCGTTCTTGCCGGTCACAGCTGCCTTGAGGTTGAGGAATACGCGGTGAGCGCCGGCAAGGACCGTGCCGTCATCTTCGGGATTCCCGCCCAGGCTGCGCACTTGCGCCTGGAGGGCGGTAACGACCTGGCGGCGCTCCTCGCCGCGGCTCAGGAAGAGCGAGTTATAGCGGCCGTCGTCGCTGTCCTTCGCGGCTTCGGCATAGCCGTTGGCGCTGTCGATCGTGGTGGCGATCAGGCCGTTGAGCGTCGAAATGTCATGGCTGCTGTCGGACATAGAAGCTCCTCTCGATGTGGGTGCGGTCGCGTCTCATAGGTGCGCGATGACAGAACGCAGCGGATCGTCTTAAGTCTCAACAGCTGATCGTTTTCTGAAACGCTCGCTTGGGCAAGCGGGTGACCACAAGCCGCGACGAACGGCTCCAGGACGCCCCGAGACACTGGGGGGGGTGGGGACCACTGGAGGATGGCTCGGCTACGCGCGGGCTTCGGCGGATAGGCAGCACCGGGATGCACCTTTCTTCGCTTTTCTAGGACGTCCGCCCGATTGCGCCGTGTGTGGTGAATCCCACAACCCTTGCGTGAGCGCCAGTTGCTCAGGCAAGGATGCTCCCGCTCGTGTCAGTCCACGAGTCGAGGCGTGAGAACCTCGTTCGGATCCGCCCTGGTCGAACCTATTCGACCGGGAGGCGGGCGCGCATGTCCAAGACCTCCGGGTCCAAAGGCGTCCGCGCTCGTGGATCCGCGAGTTCTCAACTCCCGGTTACGGGCCGCCTCGTTCCGAAGATCGAGGTGGCGCGAACCAATCGCTCCACATGTTTTGGAGCGTCCAATGTCAAGTCTCAATAGGCCCAGCCGCCTGTTCCAGGTGAATGTTGAAAAGCTGAGCCCTCCGGTAATGATCTTCGCGGCAACGGTTGATGAAGCGGGCGATATCCTAGAGGCCAGCACGCTCTGGAATGGGCGCCATGGCATTTTCCAGGTGATCGATGTCACCGACCTGTGGCTTACACACTCTGAAAAGCTGCGCTGCCATACCGAAGCTATGTTGGCGAGTTCGGCTGTTGGCATAGCGAACTATGTGATCGACGATGGGTGGGAATTGCAGGAACCCACCATGAGTTGAACGACATTTAAGCTGAGCCGCCTGGCCCTGGTATGGATGAAGCATCGCAGCGGTGACGTGCCACCATCAGCAGCGAGAAGCTTTGCCAACGACAATAGCTGGAGGAGCTTCTAGTGGCCTGGTTTTGCGCGGTCGCGGTACCGGGGCCAAACAAGAAGATTGAATGTCTGTGAGCGAGTGGGTGACTTGCAAGCTCTGGTCTACGGTGAAAATCTGTCGACGAACGACACCGGCTTTAGGGACTGGCTGATCACCAGAGAGGCTGGCTTTCTTCATCAGCATATGATCCCCGAGGATCCGAGCCTCTGGGAACCGGATATGCTGCTGGAGTTTGTCGAGGCTCGTGAGGAGTTGATCAGGGAGCGTCTGCGTGACTTCCTGATTGTGGAGGAGCGGGGTGCCGCCCTCGTTTATGCCTGAGAGGAGAAGCCATGGAGAACTTCGATGACGCTGAGCGCCGGCGCGCCCTTAAGGCGAGGCCGAGCCGTGAGAAGGATTTCAAGGTTGTTAGCAGCGAGATTTCAGAACGCCTTGGGGTGGGGTTTGAATATCTCGCGCAGTCTGAAGCGAAACAGCGATCCGGCCGCTGACCAGGCGACAATTGGCTGAAGGTTCGGCGCTGCCGGAAGTTGGTAGCCTCAGAAGCGCCGAGCCTCATCCTGCCGCGCGCAGGTAAGGAGGAATATTCTTGCGCAAGGCAATTGCAGCTGAAGGCGAGAAGAATGTGACGGAGCTTTAACGGCTGGTGCCGTAGCTCTCGCCGGAGGGTGGCTTGGGATTGCGGGCCGGCCGTTATTGTTGGCGTGAGATAATTCGGGCGCACACATCTCATGTGCGCTACGTTCCGCCTTCAACGTCTCCTATTTCATGAGGTGGCCTCCAGCCGCAGGTTCCAGGCGCCAGCCGTCATGCATGCTATAGGTGGCGACTCCGGTCTTTCCCTTCTCCAACTGGGATAATGTAAACCGCCGGAGATCGCTATCGAGCGCGCACCAATCAGCGGTCACATTGACTATGAGGGTTCGCTCCCGCCCACCTAAGCCATAGCCGCGATATTCCATCGCGAAGGAAAACGCTTCCTGAACGTTCCCGGCAAACACCAGGAGCGGTTCGCCGGGCGAAATGAAGTTCACCTGAAAGAGCTTGAGTGTGCCTGCTTCCATTCTGCGTCTCCTTGTTCGACACAGCTCTTCTTGCACGACGGGGGGTGGAATGCGGGCGGCGAGTGAACAAGGGCACTCGGGCGCATCGCTCCCAACGACGCAGTTTAGCTAAACTGCGCAAGAAACTGTAAAGAATTTGCAACTTTCCCAAATGCAGCAGGAAGTGAAACGAGTGGCCGGCGTTAAAGTTTTCAACCGTTTGCTCATTGTCCGCCTGCCGCGTATTGCAGCGGAAAGGCGGCTCTCTTCCTTATGAGTCAGAAGACGCGAGGAAAATGCTTTCTTCCCGCCATCAGTGAAGCACTGCAGGGCAGACCGCCAGCGGTGTGAGGATCATTAGCGATACAGGTGCAAGGCAATCATCCCCTGAGATGCGTTGACGTATCCAGAATCTCCTGCTGGTGACTTTACCTTCAATCAGTTCGCCGCTGGAGTCTTGCACATCGGCCAGCGAGCTGCGCCTACGCTGCGCTACGGCTTGCTTCCACATTCGCCTTGCGGCTCCCGTGATTTGTTGCAGCATGAACTTGGTTGGTGACGTGCGGGCTTACCGCGGCGTTCACGTCGGGCGCCTCTGCATGGCCGGATCGATCTCTTTCGGACACATCCTTCCAATGCGATCCAAGACGGCTGGACAGCATACAACCTCTGTGAGGCATGTGGAGGACGACCTTGCGGCGCTTCGGGCCCTCCTTCGCTCCCTCGACGGATGTCTCTGGGGATGCGCGTGGCTACCTGGTTCGTATCCGGCCAGGCCCCACCTTTAGTTTGATCTAGCTATAGGTGCGTTTAAGTTGCTCAAGCGTGCGATGTAGATTGCCAGATTGTATCACAGTTTCAACGGGATGAAAATCCGCCGACCAGAGGAATTGAACGCCGTTGCGAAGTTCGTCGTTCGGAAGATACGCAAGCTCCTTGGTGATATAATCCGCCCACCCAGAAATTCCGTATATAGATTTCATTTCCAGCAGGCCGTGTCCCAAGGTTATTCGGCGCCATATCTTCCACACCTCGGCTTCAATATCAGCGGTGATAGGACGACCGAACCACAGATGATCAAACCGAGCGGCAAGATGTAGATGTGAATTACTCGCGAGGTGCTCCGGGAAACCAAGGGCTAGGAAACGGTCGGCACTTGCCCGACGAAATACATTTTTCATCCGGAACTTCAGTCGATCGATTTCTAGGCAAAACTTCCCAAATTTGTCTGTAAGGGCAACCAAAGGTAGCCGGTCCATGTTAGCATTGAGGGTTATGGCATGGGTCATACCCAATGCGCCAAGCCAATGCTTCAATTGCTGACGATAGAGGCGGTTGGTAAGGTTCATTGGCTTAGAACATCTCAGGATAGTTAGGCTCATTTGGGAGTTCGCCGACATAGAGCGCCGGTAACCCCGCCGATCTCAGACTGCGATTCAGCGCGAGGACGACGTAGGTAAGGCACAGCCAGCTGACCGAAGAGCGGGCGAGGTCGGTGTTCGGATTCCATTTGGCAACCGCCTCCCCTAGGGAACCAATCGCAATTTTATACCGAGCCCCGATCTCAAGATTAGCGACGAGCAAGCTAGTATACTCGATCATTAGGAAGCGAGGATCAAGGCTGCGATCAGCTGCGTCCGGCTCCGCTTGGGCTATCTCGCGTGCTGTGCGGAAGATTGCGGGGTGCTCCTTGATTAGAGCGACCGCTTCCTCCGGGGTCAGTTGCATCTTCGTGAGATCGAGCGCGAGGCATATCGATAATACTGCGGAGCTGTCATACGCTGCTCGTTTACCCGTGCCAGTGTTGGTGCCAGGGGGAAAGCCCAGGCGTTGAAAGTGTTTCAGCCTAGCGCGCATAGCGCCCTCCGCGTCAGCGGATATCCTGTGCAGCTTACAAATTATGCTAACGAGCTGTTTTAGACCGATTTCGATACCGGATGTCCCTTGGACCGTCATGCTTGATTCCTAACCATAAGTGCTATAAGACAAGGATCAATCTTTATCCATATGGAGGCACGGTTTGAATTTGGCAAGCGATCTTATTTCGGGCGCAGAAGCGGTAGCCGCTTACCTCGGCATCAGTAGACGCGTAGTTTATCATTTGACAGAGCAGGGGCATCTCCCGGTCGTCCGCTTGGGTCGCCGACTTTATTACAGCAGGCGTGCGCTCGATGTGGCATTTGGCCTGCTGACAGCGACCAATGACAACTCGGGCTGCGGATAAAACTTCCATAATGGCTACAATCAAAAAGCGAATTTGGAAGAATCGACACGGCGAACGGAAAGAAGCTTGGCAGCTTCGGTATGTGGACGCCCAAGGAGTTGAGCGTTCGAAACAGTTCGCAAAGAAGGGTGACGCGTCGGCTTACCTGAGGAAAATTGGTTGGGAGTTGTCCCAGGGAACTCACACGCCTGATTCGACCAGTATTACGATTAGTCGAGCTGCGGACTTATGGCTGAATACGGCCAGATCAAAGGGGCTGGAGCGGTCGACAATGAAGCAATACGATGAATGGGTGAGGCTCCACATTAATCCGCTACTGGGAGACCGGAAGCTATCTCAGTTGACAATGCCGATGGTCGAGGCGTTCAAAGACTGTCTGCTTGAGACAAGGTCTCCAGCGATGGTTGGCAAAATTCTCGGCGGCCTTTCGAGCCTCATCGCCGAGTGCCAACGGCGTGGGCTGATCGCTCAGAATGTAGCGAGAGGTGTACGGGTCGTGCGTTCTCGACGGGATCGAAAGAGGGTCGTTATTCCTACTAAGCCGGATCTCCGCCTCATGCTCGATGGAGCGAAGGCAATCGAAGACGAGAACCCTGCTCTTCTCCCAATGTTATTAACCGTAGCGCTCACGGGCCTTCGCTCGTCAGAGCTCCGTGGTCTCCGCGCGGCGGATGTGGATCTCAAGGGCTGCCAAATCAATGTTTGCCAACGTGCAGACGCCTGGGGTGAAATTAGCGTGCCTAAGTCAGCCGCTGGATTCAGGACCATCCCGATCCCTGCCGCCCTTGTTACGGAATTGCGCAAGTGGATGCTTCGCGCCCCACCCTCGAAGCTTGGCCTGCTATTTCCAAATAGCGAAGGTGGGGCGCGACTTCATTCTAACCTGCTAAATCGTGAATATTGGCCACTACAGGTCGCGGCTGGTCTCGTTCGTCCCGCAACGCAACGTGGCGGAAATGGGCAGCTGGAGGAGAAGGTCGCGACCGATGGTGTGCAGGTGATGAGGGCCATGTATGACTTTCATGCGCTTCGCCATTATGCTGCAAGCTCTTGGATCAAACAGAAGGTCGACCTCAAGCGCCTGACTACGTGGCTGGGCCATTCGAGCGTTCAGATCACACTCGACACGTACGGCCATCTGATCAAGGACGAGGAAGGCGATGCAGCAATCGCAGCCGCTGTTGCGGCCGAGCTGCTAATCTAGATCGGACACCAACCGGACACAGCCCGAATAGCCCAATTAAGTCGGGCCACATCAGCGGAATCATAATCCGCGTGTCGGGGGTTCAAGTCCCTCCTCCGCTACCATCACAAACCTTGTTGGGACCGGATACACACACGTTCCTAAGACGCGGCCGACTTACCGCGGCATAGACGGTTCCCCGGCTTGGGCGATGTTTCCATAGAGATTGCGCCGGGAAAGCTGTCGTGCTTCGTCGGCCTTGCACTTGTCGAGGTCGCGAGGGCGCGCGTCGAAGACCGCTCGCACTGACGATGCGTGGAGAGGACGGCATATTTCGAAGCTTTCAAGGTGCATCGTCGCGGTGATTGCTGCGGCGCCGGTAATCATAAGAATATCGATAATCGAGCTATGATGGAGAGGCATATGGGCGAAATCCGCGTCATCGATTTGAAGCTCGACGTCACGGAAGCCGTCGGGCTCGGCGAACCAGCGCATATTGCGGCCACGATACATCTTCCACCGAGCGACCGGCTCGCGGAGCGCCCGATCATCTGTTTCGCAAAGCCCGGTGGCGGCTATTCGCGCGGCTATTACACCTATGATCTTCCTGGGCCGGCCAAAGGCGCGCAGGCGGAGTATCACGCGGAGAGGGGCTGGATCTTCGTGTCCGTCGATCATCTGGGCGTAGGCGAAAGCAGCATGCACGGCGACGGAAAGCGATTGAAGCCGGCCACCCTCGCGGCCGCCGCGAACGACGCCGAGCGACAGATTCTCGATCGCTTGGGAGACGGCACCCTGCAGAGCGGCTATCCGAAGCTCGTCAACCCGTTGAAGCTCGGCATCGGACAATCGATGGGAGGGATGATGACGATCATCCAACAGGGCCGGTACCATTGCTACGATGGCGTTGCCATACTCGGATACAGCGCCATTCACACGCATCCGCAGCACGAACCTGGCAAAACGCCGTTTACGCCGATGTGGTTTACCCGTGACACGCAACTGGATGAGCCCGTGATGATCACGAACCAGCAGGCTGTCGCCGAGGCCGAGCTCCTGGCGAACGATGCCGGCAAGCGGTTCATCTGGTGCTTTCACTATGACGACGTGGATCGGGATATCGCCGAACGGGATCTCCTCAATTTCGAAATGTCCTATCTTCCCGAAGAGGAGCGGGGCGGGTTTACGCCGTCCCCCTGGGCGTCATTGAGTTTTCCGAGTGCCACGGCCGCATTGTCGCTTTCGCCGGGTGTCGTAGCACCCGAAGCCGCTGCGATACGATGCCCCGTGCTTGTGGCCATGGGCGAGCGCGACGTGATCGCGGAGCCGAAGAGAGAACCGACCGCGTTCCTTTCGGCCAACTCGATCGATCTTTATATCTGTCCCCGCATGGGCCACATGCATAACTTCGCGAGCACGCGGGTTCTGTTTTGGGATCGTATCGCGTCCTGGGCTTCATGGGTGGCGAGGGAAAGAGCAACCCAGCTCTGACCGGATGACACGCGGTTGGCGAGCCGCGGGCGACCGCTCGTTTCGCATGTCGCCCGACGTCAGATCCGCGTCCGCGATCGCCCTCGGCCGCCAGAAGCTTATCGCCTCGACGGAGCGGCCTGGCATGGCGCTGTGGCGCGAGCGGCTGTTCGCGTGGATGATGAAGAGCTCCGAAAGCGCGATGGAGTTTTTCAAGCTACCGACCAACCGGGTGGTCGAGCTCGGCAGCCAAGTCGAGATTTAGACTAGGACGCGGAGGGGACAGCGATCCGCCGTCCCCCCGGCTGCGCGAGGCGTGGTGCGACGCCTCCGACCGCGGTTCAAGCGTCGATGCCCTTGCCCAAGTCGAACCGATCGGCGTTCATCACCTTGGTCCAGGCCTTGACGAAGTCGCGGACGAATTTCTCCTCGTTGCCCCGCTCGGCATAGACTTCGGCCACGGCACGCAACTCCGAGTTCGAACCGAACACCAAGTCCGCCCGGGTCGCACGCCATGTTTCCCCGCCGTGTGAGCGGTCGGTGGCGACAAACTCTTCCTCGTTGCTGCCTTCCACCGCTTTCCAGACGTTGGTCATGTCGAGCAGGTTGATGAAGAAGTCGGTGGTCAGCCGGCCTGGACGATGGGTGAAGCTGCCATGGCCGCGCTGGCCGTGGTTCGCCCCCAGCACGCGGAGCCCGCCGATAAGCACCGTCATTTCCGGCACCGAGAGACCCAGCAGCGCGGCGCGATCGAGCATCATTTCCTCGGTCTTAACGCGCAGCCTCTTCGGCAGGTAGTTGCGGAAGGCATCGGCCTGCGGTTCGAGCACGGCGAAGCTTTCGGCATCGGTCTGCTCGTCGGTCGCATCGCCGCGCCCGCCTGTGAAAGGCACCGGCACGTTGAATCCTGCCGCCGCGATCGCCTGCTCCAGTCCGACCACCCCGCCCAGCACGATGGTATCGGCCATAGAGAAGGCGGTGCCGGCGCGCAGTTCCTCATACGCAACGAGCACCATGGCCAGTTCGGCCGGCTCGTTGACGTCCCAGTCCTTCTGCGGAGCAAGGCGGATACGGGCGCCGTTGGCGCCCCCGCGATGGTCCGACTTGCGATAGGTGCTGGCCGAGGCCCAGGCGGTCTTGACCAGCTGGCCGACGCTGAGGCCGCTGCCGACAATCTTCGCCTTCATCGCCAGGACGTCGGCCTCGGCTGGTTTCTTGCCGGCCGGAATCGGATCCTGCCAGATCAGGTCTTCCGCCGGAACTTCCGGGCCGAGGTAGCGCGCCTTGGGCCCCATATCGCGATGGCACAACTTGAACCAGGCACGGGCGAAGGCATCCTTGAACGCCTCGTGATCCTCACGGAACTTCTCCGAGATGATACGGAATTCGGGATCCATCTTGAGCGCCATGTCGGCCGTGGTCATCATCGTCGGAACCCTGATGTTCGAATCCCAGGCCGCCGGGGCCATGTCCTCCGGCTTCTGGTCGATCGGCTGCCACTGATGCGCACCGGCCGGCGATTTGACCAGCTCATAGTCATAGTTGAGCAAGAGGCGGAAGTAATTGCCCGACCATATAGTCGGGGTGTTGACCCAGGATCCCTCGATCCCGCTGGTTACGGTGTGCTCACCGATGCCCCCGCTTTCGTGGCTGCTGACCCAGCCAAAGCCCTGCGCGGTCAGGTCGCCGCCCGCCGGGGCCAAGCCGAGCAGCGAGGCGTCGCCATTGCCGTGCGCCTTGCCGAAGGTGTGGCCACCGGCCGTCAGCGCCACCGTCTCCTCATGGTTCATCGCCATGCGCTCAAAGGTCGCCTTGATGTCGCGGGCCGACTGGAGCGGATCCGGATGGCCGCCGGGTCCTTCCGGGTTGACGTAGATCAGGCCCATCTGAATCGCGGCGAGCGGCCCGTCGAGGCCTTCAAGTCCCCGTTCGGGGTCGATGCGGGTTTGCACGCCCTCGTTGACCCACTTGTCCTCGTCACCCCAGTAGATGTCCTTCTCGGGCTCGAACACGTCGGCGCGACCGCCGCCGAAGCCGAACACCGGGCCGCCCATCGATTCGATCGCGACATTGCCGGCGAGGATGAACAGGTCCGCCCAGGAGATGTGCTTGCCGTACTTCTGCTTGATCGGCCAGAGCAGGCGGCGTGCCTTGTCGAGGTTGCCGTTGTCGGGCCAGGAATTGAGCGGCGCAAAGCGTTGCTGGCCACTGTTCGCGCCACCGCGCCCGTCACCGGTCCGATACGTCCCGGCCGCATGCCAGGCCATACGGATGAAGAAGGGGCCATAGTGGCCATAGTCAGCCGGCCACCATGGCTGGCTGTCGGTCATCAGGGCGGTCAGGTCAGCCTTCAGCGCATGATAGTCAAGCGCTTTGAAAGCCTCGCCATAGTCATAGTCGTCGCCCATCGGGTCGGCCGCGCCGTTGGACGAGAGAATGTCGACGGCCAGAGCATCGGGCCACCAGTCACGGTTGGTACGGCCCAACAGGGCGCGCACGCCGCCATCCTGCTGGTGAAAAGGGCAGCCCCCGCCCGCGGTCGATCCGGTTTTGGCATCCATTGACTGTCTCCTGCTCCGTCCGGGACTCGCCCGGCGACTGAAGGAGAGGATGACCTGCGTTCATAATCGCACAAGCGATCAATTTCGCACAGAGTGTACGATTTCTTCGATCAGTTGCAGGTTCGCTCAAGCATCCGGGATGGTCGGTCCCGTTCGTGCCTGCGAGCGGGCTTGATCGTTCAGCTATATGGTGCGGGCGGTCGGACTCGAACCGACACTCCTTGCGGAACCGGATTTTGAGTCCGTAAAGCGGTCTCGTGCGCGGAAGCTCGACACGCGCAGGAAGATTCTGGTCGGCGCGCTCGCGTGGGCGCACTGGGACCATGACGGCTATTTCAAGAAGGCTCTGATGGCGCTGCTCAACGACTACATACTGAAGGACGAGGAACGGGCGCTGTCGATCTGCCTCCGCTACCACCGGAGCAATTAGCGATGGCGCTTGCGGCGCGGAGGCGGCCTCCAAAGCAAAGCGGCGTCCCTGAATAGGGGCTACCCGATTCATCCAAAACCGACCGAATGCCCGCTTGCTGATCCTTCTTTAGTTGCAATCGACACCCCCTTTCGATGTAATATGGTCACATTCGGAAGAGAGGTGTTTTGGACGGCGTACATAATCCTGATCGTTTCATGCAGGACTTGCGGCAAATCTTGTCGCAGGGCCGCAAACGTATTGGCCTGCTGATCGGCGCGGGCGCGCCTATTTCCGTTCGGATCGACGAAAACCGTATGTTGGATGCCAGCGGTACGCCGCTCATTCCCGGTGTGGACGACCTGACCGCTATAGCTCTGGCGAAGCTCGCTGGTGACGACCTCACTGCAATCGAAGCGATCAAGGCCGAATTGGGCGACAAGCCGAACATCGAACAGATCCTCTCGAAGGTTCGGCTTTTGCAGCAAGCGATTGGCGGAGCGGTCGTCAATGACTTGAATAGCGATGGGTATAAGGCGCTCGGTCAGAAAATTTGCGCGGAAATTGGCACCGTTGTTGGCGCTACGCTCCCTGACGAACATTGCGCCTATAATGAACTGGTCGCATGGGTGAGCGGGACGCAGCGCAACCATCCCGTGGAAATCTTCACTACGAACTACGACATGCTGTTCGAGGATGCCTTCGAGTCGGCAAAGGCGCCATATTTCGATGGCTTCTCAGGCGGACACGCCCCGTTCTTCGACTCGGTTTCCATCGCTTGCGACGATCTGCCAGCACGATGGAGCCGCCTGTGGAAGTTGCATGGGTCGCTCGGCTGGCAAGTCCAAGGTGATGCAGTGGTCCGCGGCGGGGGACGTGATGCAACGGAGCTCGTCTATCCCGATCATCTGAAATATGATCTGACCCAGAAGCAGCCTTATTCAGCGCTGTTCGAGCGCCTGAAGCAATTTATGCTGACCCCCGACACGTTGCTTATCGCAATTGGTTTTTCGTTTCGCGACGCTCATGTGAACGCTGTTCTCAAAGAAGCTCTTGCCCAGAACGCCAATACAGCGGTCTTCGCGTTCCAGTATCAGGAGCTGGCTAAGGAAATGCCCGTTCGCGATATGGCATTTATCCATCCCAACCTGACGGTCTATGCCGCTGACGCAGCGGTGATCAGCGGCGTGGCCGGAAAGTGGCGGACAGGTGAGTTGCCGAAGAACTGGGCCGAAATCCGCGCCAGCTTCTGGGGCAAGCGATGGGAAGACGGTGATCCAGTCTTCCTTCTTGGTGACTTTGCTAAACTAACCCGTTTTTGCGCACTAGCCCAAGCGCATGAGATTGCCGCACGGCAGATCGCCAAGGCTGAAGAGGCGGAAGCTGACGACGAAGGTGACGAAGACAAGGCTGCGGCGTGAGCAGCTCCGATCCGACCTATCTTGGAATCGTGAGCAGCGTTTCGGGGGCGAGCATCCATGTAAAACTCGCCAAATCGATTGCCTCCGGTCTGTCGATTATCAATGGACACACCTATCGCGTCGGCCAGGTCGGAAGCTTTGTTCGTATTCCTCAAGGCTACCAAGATTTATACGGCGTCGTCTGCGAAGTGGGGGCGGGAGCCGCACCGGCATCTCTCGACCACCTCGATACTGAAACCGGCCGCTGGATGCGGGTTGAGTTGGCAGGCGAGGCCATAGGCAATCGCTTCGAACGCGGCCTTAGCCAGCACCCCAACATAAACGATACAGTCCATATCGTCACGGAAGCAGACCTGAAGCGCATCTACGGCGGCGACGGTGAAAATCAGGTGATGATTGGCACGCTTTCCAGCGCCGAGAATATCGCGGTTCGGCTTTCGCTCGACACCCTTCTGACCCGCCACTCGGCAATTCTGGGTTCGACCGGCTCCGGCAAATCAACGACCGTTGCCAGCCTCCTGCGTTCTATTGTCCGCCCCGGAGCCGAGGACGGCGGATTGCCTGCTGCGCGCATTTTGCTGCTCGACATTCATGGAGAATATTCGAGCGCTCTCTCGGACATGGCGCGCGTGTTCAGCGCTACCCCGCAGCCGGGTGAACGACCTCTCTTTATCCCCTATTGGGCGCTCGAAGCTGGTGAGCTACTGGATTTCGTGGTCGGCGACCTCAATGACGCGCACCAGATTGCTTTCACCGATAAAATTCAGGAAATGAAAGCGCAGCGGCTGGCACTGGCACCCTTAGCGGGTCTCGATCCGCGATCCTTGACGGTCGATAGCCCGGTCCCCTTCAGTCTTGCCCAGCTTTGGTATGATCTGATTGATTTCGAGCTAACGACCTTCACCGGTAAAGATCGCGATCAGCCAGCGCTCGAAGAGACTGGCGATCCTGTCGGGCTTGTGCCGCCGCGATACACGCCTCATGCAATGGGTAACACGGGGCCATTCCTCAACAACGCTGCGAAAGGCATTCGTCGGCAACTCAACCTGCTTCGGTCACGTCTGCTCGACCGACGTTATGATTTCATCCTTCATCCCGGTCCATGGGAACCCGACCTGACCGGTGTGACGCAATCCGATCTCGATACTTTGCTCGAAGGCTGGCTCGGGCATGACCGACCGCTCACGATCCTCGATCTTTCTGGCGTTCCTAGTGCGGTGCTGGTCCGTCTGATCGGCTCTATATTGAGGATCATCTACGAGGCGCTTTATTGGAGCCGTGAAAAGACGGAAGGCGGCATTTTGCGGCCGCTGCTTGTGGTGATGGAGGAGGCGCATCGTTACCTCGGACCAGATAGCGGGAATGTCGCTTCGGACATCGTGAAGCGGATTGCCAAGGAAGGCCGGAAATACGGCGTTGGCGCGATGATCGTTTCGCAGCGCCCCGCCGAAGTCGATGAGACTGTATTATCTCAATGCGGCACGCTGATCGCGTTGAGACTGTCAAATCCCGTCGATCGCGCTCGTGTAAAGGGGGCATTGCCTGACAATCTTGCCGGGCTGATGGACCTTCTTCCTGTGCTACGAACTGGAGAGGCGGTAATAACCGGCGAAGCGGCGCGTCTGCCTGTGCGGTGTCGCGTAACTTCCCCAGCGAAAGAACACCAACCGCGCAGTTCTGACCCGCTGGTTACCGAGGCATGGTCCCGTAAGCGCGCCGCGGAAGGTTATGATCGGGTGGTCGCATCGTGGCGCGCGCAAAGCACCTTTGCCGTCGCCAAAAACGTGGCGATTGATCGGGAGCCTGTAGAAGACAACGCACCAGATCAGATTGGGGGTGTCCAATGATGCGAGATTATGTGGCGTCCAGCACGATAGCGTCGATTGGATATGACGAGCAGTCGCAGACGCTCGAAGTCGAATTCAATACCGGCGCGATATATCAATATTACAACGTCGGATCGGATCTACATGACAATCTGATGCAGGCGGCTTCCAAGGGCCAGTTCTTACATACCTATATTCGAGATGCTTATCCTTATTCCCGTGTTGGCTAGCAAGAGGTAGTGTATGTCGGATCAGCCTGACTGGGAAAAACTCAGGGAAAATTTTTCAGATGTTCTTGCGAGTGATCGAGAGGAAGATACTCAATCTTTTCTCGCAAAACATCAGCAACTTCTTCTAGCTGCATTCGGTGACATTTGGACCGTAAATGAATGCATACCGAAATTTCGCTTTGGAACCGAATTTATCAGTGATTTTGTCATCATCACTGGCCAATCATGCCGGTATGAGGTGACCCTAATAGAACTCGAACCTCCGACAGCAATTCCATTTACGAAACAGGGAAAATATGCGCGCCGTTTGAACGACGCCATGGGTCAAATCAACGACTGGCTCGCTTGGATACACAATAACGACAGCTATTTTCGTTCGAGAATATCCGCAGCAATGCAGAACGAATATGGCAGCAAGCAAATCTCAAACCCAATCGTTCAGAGCGATTTATTTGTCAGCTGCAAAATTATCATCGGAAGACGCTCTAATATGAGTCGTGAGGACGATATCCGCAGGACAACGCTTTTTAGGCAGGCCCATCGCCAGTTGGAGATCGTTCCTTATGATCGCCTGCTGGATCGTGCCGTTCCGATAGATGATAAAGCAGCTCGAAGGTTCGGCTTGCCCCGGAACAACGATCGCCTCGAATGAAAGCTATTGGTGCGGGCGGTCGGACTCGAACCGACACTCCTTGCGGAACCGGATTTTGAGTCCGGCGCGTCTACCAATTTCACCACGCCCGCATCACGCTGCCCCGACGCACGAGCATCGAAGCAATTCGCCCGATGCCATAGCCCGGCGCCGGACGTCCAGCGCTTTGACCGATCGAGTGGTTGAAAAAATCGGCGGCCGGCGGCCCCGCCCGTCTTCTATCAGAAGCCCAATGTCTGAACCGGGGCGGAGGAGCCGGTCCATCGGCCGACCACGAGCGTAGCCTTACCTGCGGCGATGTCCTTGCGCGCGATGAGACTGGTGAGTTGCTGGCTCGTCGCGCCGATTCTCACCTTCGCACGCACCCAGAAGAGGTTGGAGGTCAGACCGGTGCCCGCCGGCATCGCCACATCGAGCGACGCGAGATCTGCCGCGGTGATATAGCCCTGCCGGTTGCGTAGAGCGATAATCCGCTGCGCGGCGAAGGCATCGCCGGTGAGAACGGCAAGCATCTCCTCGCTCGCCGCATTGAGGTTGATCCTGCTCTCATAAGGCAGCGCGGTGACGAGGCCGGAGAGGCGGAACAATTGTGTCTGGTTCAGCCCGATCGCGCCGAGCAGCCGCAAATCGGTGACGGGGCCGAACCGGCGAACGGCGTCCGCCGCCTGTGCCGCCTGCTCCGGACTCACGCCAGCCGCCGCTGCGATCCTGGCCAGCGTCGCCAGCGCCGTGGCATCGGGATTCATCAGCGCGTTGACATTGAAGCGGTCCTGCGCGTCGGCGATGGCGAGGTCGAAGCTGCCGCCGTCGATGGGCGCACCGCGTTCGGCCAGTGTCGCCCATGGCTCGGTCCTGTTGTCATTGTCCGGCGCGACGAGCGCATCGCGGCGCAGCGCGGTGACCGCGGAGAGTTCGCCGCCTCTGGCGATCGCCATCGCCCGAAGGGCCTCGCGCATCCGCAGCCCGCGGTCGAGTCCCCCGTCCTCGACCGAGATCATCAGCAGCAATATGCCGCTCGCGATCGCGACGAACAAAAGCACGTTGATAAGGATCATGCCGTCCTCGTCACCATCCGTGCATGGGCGACCGACCATCATGGCTGGGCGGCAAGCAGAGTGACGCGCCGCAGCGACCCGCTGACCGCCCCGCCCCGCGCGAGCGCGATGTCGGCCGCGACGGCTGCCGGCCATTTCGCGGCGAGGTCGGGTGTCGGCGGCCAATGATCGACCCATCCCGTCTCCAACGCGTAAAAGCTCCAGCGCAGGCTGCCGACACCGCTGAGGACGCGCTGCTCGCCTTGCGGCAGCCCGCGGCCGCGATAGCCGCGCAGCAGCGTGCCGGCACCAAGCTGATAGCGTATGCGCACCGGCTGTCCGCCCTCGGCGACCAGCGGACGATTGAAACTCAAGGTGGCGCCCTCGCCCGTGATCGGGCCGGCCGATGCCTGGGTCAGGTCGTTGTCGAGGACATACATCGCCCGCTGAAGCTCGGCGAGCCGGTCGAGCCGGCCCGACGTGCGCTGCTGGATGTTCAGCAGCGCCTCGACCAGGCTGAGCCCCGCCATCGCGATCAGGGCGAACAGCGCGAGCGAAATGATCAACTCGATCAGGGTAAAGCCAGCTTCCCCGGCCGCCGGCTTCACAAGGCGGCGTTCCCGTCCACGCGGATATAACCGTTGGCGCCGGCGGCCAGAATGGGCAGGTCGCGTGTGGCGCTGCCGTCGGCGGCGAAACGGATCGCACCGGCGATCAGCGAGGCCGGCCGCGCGGCCAGCAACGCCGAGCGATCGACGACGCCAGCCTCGCGCAGGGTCTCGACGATCGTCATGGCGTCGTTGGCGAGCGCCGCCAGCAGCCCGGGACTGCTGGTGCCCGCTGCCCGGTAACGCTGCGCGAGAGTCGAAAGCGCGGCGGGATCGGGCCCCGAGAGCCAAGCGCCCGACACATCCTGCGCGGGCAAGTCGAGGGCCTGCTGGGTGCCGAGGAGCTGCAGGCCGCTCGCGGCGGTGGCGCGGGCCGCCGCGAGCAACGCGTCCCCCCCCTCGGTCACGAGCAACGCGTCGGGCAGTTCGCCGCCGCCGGCCCGCCGCAGCGCGGCGAGCAGATCCGCTGTGCCGGTCGCCTCGGGCAATAGCCGGACGTCGAGGCCGCCAACGCCCTGGAACCGTGCGGCGGCGGCGCTGCCCTGCGCCGACCAGCGTGATGGGCCGCCCAACACTGCGACCCGTCGCACCCCCCGGCTGCGCGCATAGCCCAATATCGCGCCAACGCTCTGCGTCGCCGTGATGCCGAGCAGGAAGGCGCCGCTGCCGATCAACTCCTCATCATTACTGAAACTCAACACCGGGATCGCGCCGGCGGCGCGGGCCGCTGCCCGGCTCTCTGCCGCGAACAGCGGGCCGATGATGATGCGGGCGTTCCCGCGGAGTGCCTGCGCGACGGCTGCCTGGGCGCCCTCGGCGGTGCCAGCCGTGTCCAAGGTCAGCAATTCCCCGACCTTCGCTCTAGGCGATTGGGCGAGCATCGCCGCGCGCTGCATGCTAATGCCGACGGTGGCGGCGGCGCCGGAAAGCGGGAGGAGAAGAGCGGCGCGAGGCCGATCCGCCTTCGCGCGGGCGGCTGCGGCGCGTGGAGCCAGGAAAAGCGATGCACTATTCAGAACAAGCGGAGCCGCAAGCAGCCCGAGTATTTGACGCCGATACCGATTCATCCGCTGCTCCCGCCCGCTTGCGCGCAAACCGCCGCTCGCTGTTCTTCGCCGGGCTCGGCTTTGCGGTCTATCTGCTCGCGCTGGTCGCGACAATTCCCGCCGGCATCCTCATCCCGCTCCCCGACGCCAGCGGGACGATATGGCGCGGCGCGGCGTTCCTCGCCGGCGGCAATCGCGTAGAGTGGCGCTGGGCGCCGCTGCGCAGCCTGATCGGCCTCGGTTTCGCTGCCGACTTCACCGTCACCGGCGTGGACACGATGCTGGGTGGCCGCGCCCTGCTGCGGCCTGGGGGGCGGGTGATGCTCGACAGTGTCAGCGGCAGCGCCGATGGCGCTTTGCTCGCCACCCTCGCAAATCCGAGCTTCGCCTGTGCTGTACGGATGCAGATAGACATTCGCGAAATGTCGCTCGGCGGTGGTGATCGTGGTGCCGACGGGCGGATACGGGCCCAGCCCGGGGTCTGTCAGGCCTTTGGCGGCGCGGCGCCGGTTGCCGTTCCTGCGCTTACCCTCGATCTCGACCGGACCCCCGGCGTCACGATGATCAACCTCGTTCCTCGCGGCGGGGTGCGTACGCCCTTTCTGGTCGGCGGTCTGGAAGAGGGCGGCCGTCTGCGCCTGATCGTTACCGCCGAGGGCGCGGCGGCCCTGCCATTCCTCTCCCCGCCGGGCGGCATGAAAGTCGAGACCGAGCTCTGAATCGGCCACGTCCACGCCTACATCCCCACGATATTGTTGAGGTTGATGATCGGCAGCAGGATGGCGAGCACCATCAGTAGTACAAGGCCACCCATCATCAGCAGCACGAGCGGCTCGACCAGCGAGACGAGCGTCGACGCCATCGCCTCCAACTCGCGGTCGAGTTCGGCCGCCGCGCGAGCCAGCGCTGGGCCGAGCTGGCCGCCGCTCTCTCCGCTGGCGACGATCGCCACGAGCATCGACGGGAAAATTCCCGATTGCGCCATCGCCGCCTGCAGGCTCGACCCCTCGCGAACCCTCCGCGTGACACCGTTCGCCATCTCCCGAAAATGACGGTTAGGCGTGACGGCGGCCGCGGCGTGCAGCGCATCGACCAAGGGCACGGAGCTCTGTACCAGCGTCGCCAGGCTCCCTGCGTAGCGCGCGGCGTTGAATTGCCGGCTGGTTCGGGCCAGAGGCCAGGTCAGGGCGATCCGCCGGTCGAAGCGCAACCGGTTGGCCGGCAGCCGGATCCAGCGCGAGAAGAGCAGCATGGCTGCGAGCAGCGCGATCACTATCGCCAGACCGTATTTCTGCAAGCCGCCCGAGATCGCGATCAGGGCGCGCGTCAGGAACGGCAGCTCCGCACCACGTGCGATGAAGACGCGAACGATGTCGGGCACCACATATATCATCAGCAGCGCCATTATTCCGAACGAGACCAGCGCGAGGAGCGCGGGGTAGAGCAGCGCGAGCTGAATCTTCTGCTGATTGCGGTGGCGGTTCTCGACGAAGTCGGCGAGGTGGATCAGCACCTCGGCGAGCCGGCCGGCCTGCTCCCCCGCCGCGACCGACGACGTATAGAATTCAGGAAAGGTCGCGGGGTGGTGCCGCAAAGCGGCGGCGAAGCTGTAGCCATCGAGTATCGCTCCGCGGATGTCGAGAAGCAGCGATCGCAAAGTGGCGCTTTCCGCCTGGTCGGCGACAAGCCCGAGCGCCTGCTCGATGTTGACCTGGCTGCTGACGAGGGTGGATATCTGCCGGGTAACGGTCGCCAATGAGCGGGCGCCGACTTTGCGGCGCGGCAGGCGCAGGCCCGGCCCGCCGACGGAGGCCTGGTCGCTCGCGGCCTCCACCGATGTCGGCAGCAACTCCCGGTCGCGCAGCATCTGCCGCGCGGCTGCCGCGCTCGATGCCTCGAGAACGCCGTGCCTTGCGGTGCCACGCGGATCGACGGCGCGATAGGCGAAGGCGGGCATCAGCCTTCTTCCTGAATCACGCGCGCAACTTCCTCGACCGAGGTGAGTCCGGCCTTCAGCTTGGCGATACCGTCCTCGAGCAGGCTCGGGCCGGTCGCGCGCGCTGCCTTGGTCAGCATAGCCTCGGAGGCCCCGTCATGAATCAGCCTGCGCAACTCGTCGTCGGCCGGTACGACTTCATAGAGACCCAGCCGACCCTTGAAACCCTCGCCATGGCAATGCTCGCAACCGCCGGCGCGCCAGATCTGCCTGCCACGCTCGAGCGCACCGCCGAACAGGAAGGAATCGGCCTCGGTCGCCTGATCCTGCCAGCGACAATGCTCGCACAGCCGACGCACCAGGCGTTGGGCGATCAGCCCCACGATCATCGGCGCGAGCAGATAGCGCTCGACCCCCATATCGATCAGCCGGGTGATCGAGCCGATCGCGCTGTTGGTGTGGAGCGTCGAGAGGACGAAATGGCCCGTCATCGACGAACGCACGGCGACTTCGGCAGTCTCCTGGTCGCGAATCTCCCCGACCATGATCACGTCGGGATCCTGACGCAGAATCGCGCGCAGCCCACGGGCAAAGGTCATGCCGGTCTTGGCGTTGACCTGAGTCTGACCGATTCCCGGCAATTCATATTCGATCGGGTCTTCCACCGTCATGATATTGCGCTTGCGATCGTTGAGATGGGTGAGCGCGGTGTAGAGCGTCGTCGTCTTGCCCGAACCGGTCGGACCGGTCACGAGCAGCATTCCATGCGGACGCGCGAGCAGCTTCAGGAAGACGGCGCGGTCATGTTCCGACATGCCGAGCGCTGCTGTATCGAGGCCGGCTGATCCACGGTCGAGCAGGCGCATCACGACGCGCTCACCGTGCTGCGTCGGAATGGTCGAGATCCGCACATCGATATCATAGCCGCCAATCCGCAGGGTCACCCGGCCGTCCTGCGGCACACGCTTCTCGGCGATGTCGAGCCGGGCCATGACCTTGATCCGGCTGACGAGCAGCGGCGCCAGAGCGCGCTTAGGCTCCACGACGTCGCGCAATACGCCGTCGACGCGGAATCGCACGATCAGCCGTTTCTCCTGGGTCTCGATATGAATGTCCGACGCGCCGTCCTTCACCGCCTGAAGCAGCAGCGCGTTGATCAGGCGGATCACCGGGCTGTCATCGCGGCTGTCGAGCAAATCGTCGACCGCCGCCGCGCTATCGGCCAAGGTGGCGAGATCGTCGGTCTCGCTCAGGTCCATCGCGCCTGCCGCGCTGTCACGATAAACTGTGGCGATGGCGGTTTCGAAGCGATCGTCGGTCGCGGCCTCGAACGTGACGGCGCCACCGCAGCGGCGCTGGACTTCGAGCAGCGCGGCCGGCGTGGCGCCGGGATGGAAGATGCAGCGAGTCTCGCCCGCAACGCCGCTTGCCAGGACGACGCCGTGGCGCCGGGCGAAGCCATAGGGCAACGGGTTCATGCCGCTACCGTAAGATCGGCGGACACGAGGCCGCTGGCCGGCCCGCGCGTCAACCGCATTTTCACGACCCTGAGCGGGCTCGACTGCTCGACCGCCGCGATCCAGCGGATCAGCCCGTCATAAGGCGCGTCCGCAACGGTTACGCGCAGACCAGCGGCTTCGCTGTTGATCACGGGGACGATGCCATATGGCGCGGCCGTCGCGGATAGTATCGCGGTCGGCGATTCCCCCGCCTGTGGCTGGGCCGGCCGGTCGCCGAGCCCTCCCGCGCCGCGAATTCGCGCGGAAAGGCTCTCATAGGTGCGGATATCGGCCAGCGCGGCGGCGCGCGTGCGCTGGATCGGCAGGATGATCGCAGTCACAAGCAACCAGACGATCAGCAATGCCAACGTGACGCCGATCAGCCATTGCTCGCGGACATTGCGCGCATTCCACCACGCAACGGTCTTCTGCCACGCAGGTTCGACGGTCGGGAACAGCGCCGCAAGATCGAATTTTCTCATGCCGCTCCTCCCGCGCCGATGATCAGGCTGCGCCCCTCGAACCGAGCCGGCAGCCCGGCGTTGCGCAGCGCCGCGACGATGCCGGGCACGGCTTCGGGATCAGAAAGGTCAGCGTCGATCAGAAGGCGCCTCTGGGTGCTGTCGAATTCGAGGCTGCGGGTCATCAGCACGTTGGAGAATGGCATCAGAGCGCTTGAGGCGCGGCGCAGGAGCGGGATCAAGCTTCCCGGCGGGCTGCTGCCCGCCGGCAGCAGTTCGGCGGCCTGCATCGCGGCTTCGCGGGGATCGGTTGCGTCGATCCGCCCCGGGGCGACGCTGTTCAGCAGGGTGATCAACTCCGCGCCGCGCTTATCGGCGATCGAGCGGAGCGCGACGGTATCGGCGGCCGCGATCACGCCGTGCGCGAGCAAGCCCGCCGCCGCGACGGCGGCCACCCTGCGTGCTGTCCGCGACAGCCCTTGCCGTGCCGGCGCGAAAACGCCCTGCCGCAGATCCAGTGCGATCGGGACGATCGGAGCAAAGTCCGCCAGCTCGTCACATCCGGGCTTTCCCGCCGCCGTCCAGATTGAGAGAAACAGCGGCTCTTGCGCCGCGAAGCCGGTGCCGTCCGGAAGGCGCGCCAGCATCCGGGTGTCGCTGGTCCGCAGGACATTCCAGCGGCCGGCGGCGGGAAGCGGCAGCGCCAGCGCGTCGGGCATCATCGCCGCCTCGCCAAGGCCGGCTTCCTCCGCGACAGTGATCCACTCACGCATCTTGTTCGGATCGACGGCGGCTGCCAGCCACAAACCCCCGATGCGCTGCGTGCTCAGTGCTAGGTGAACGAGGTCAATGCGATCGGAAACGAGCTCTTCGACCGCAAAGGGCAAGGCGGCCAGCCGGCGCGCATGCGAGGGCAGGGGCAGGGCGACAGCCAGCGTCGGGACATGCTCGGCGGGGACAAGCAGCAGATCGCGTGCCGCCAGTCCCTGCACGACTTGAAGCAGGCCGGTTTCCAGCGTCCACAGGGCTCCGCTGACCCGCTTCCCAGTTGCATTTTTTAGCCACATCGCCGCGGGCGCTATGTTAAGCGGCTGTAACATGCTTTTCATCGTCGTATCTCATAGCGCGCCAATGGTCATAGTTTCACAACATTTTCGTGACGGGCCGGAACATCGGGACCGTCCGACCATCGACGACACCGAGGCGGGGCTGACGCTGATCGAGATGATCGTGGTGCTGGCGATCATCGCCCTGGTGGCCGCGCTGATCGTTCCCAACGTCATCGGGCGCCCCGATGAGGCACGGGTCACGGTCGCCAACACCGACATCCGGACCATATCGGCGGCTCTCAAAATGTACCGGCTGGACAATGGCGACTATCCCACGACCGAGCAGGGGCTGGCGGCGCTGGCGACGAGGCCAACGATCGAGCCGATCCCCCGCAACTGGTCATCCGAAGGCTATCTGGCGCAAGTGCCGGTCGATCCTTGGGGGCATGGCTATGTCTATCGTTATCCAGGGCGTGGCGGCGTTTTCGAGCTGATCAGCCTTGGCCGCGACGGCAGGCCGGGCGGCGAGGGTCTCGACGCCGACCTCGGCGGCAAGACGCGCTGATATGCGGCGGGGCGGGGACGAAGCCGGCATGACCCTGATCGAGATGATGGTCGTGCTGACGATCATCGCGGTGGCCGCGAGCGCGACGGTCCTCGGTATCGGCGCCGCCACGCGCGCGCCCGGCGCCGAGGCCGAGGCACGCCGTCTTTCGAGCCGCCTCCAGTCTGCGGCCGACGAAGCCATGGTCACCGATCAGCCGCTGGCATTCACATGGGACGCCAGCGGCTATGCCTTTCTCCGCCGCGAAGGTGGCTCATGGCGCGAGAGTGAGGACGAAGGCCATGCCCGTCACCGGCTGCCGGCCGGCATGAAGATCAGCATGGGGCGCCATGTGCCGCCGCTGCTGCTCGGTGTCGATGGGAGCGGTGTGCCGGCCACGATCGGCCTCGTTGCAGGCCAGGATCGCTGGCTGGTTGTCTATGACGGCCTCGTCGCCACTCCAGTTCCGGCGCCAGCGGCATGACGCCGCGCCCAGGGGAGCAGGGGTTCTCGCTGATCGAGGCGCTGGTGGCGTTGCTGGTGCTCGCGATTGCCGCGGCCGGGCTGGTTCGAGCTGCCGAAGCGCATGTCGACTCAACCCGTGGGCTGGAACGGCGGGCCGCAGCCGAGCTCGTCGCGCAGAACCGGCTGGCCGAGCTCGGAGTGCCGGGGACGCCCCCTTTGCCTGCGACCGTTGAGATGCTTGACCAGCGCTGGACCGTCGCCGTCCGCGAGGCTCGGACCGGCGATCCGGATCTCGTCAAGGTGGCAATATCGGTCTCGGCCGCTCCGGACAGCGAGCCGCTGGTGACGCTCGCGGGATTCCGCGACAAGGGATCGACGAGCCGGTGACGCCGCGCCAGGCATCCCGCGCCGCCGATATCTTCACCGGCCTGGTCGTCGCCTCGGTCGCTGTGGCGCTGGCGGCTCTGACCTGGCGACTTTCCGGGGCTCGGACCGTCGATCGGTCATCGCCCGCGGCTGGACGCATCGCGGCTCTGCCGGCCGACATCACCCCGATACTGGCCATGGCCCCTTTCGGCAGGGCCGACCGGTCCTCTGCCCAGCCCACCGCGTTGGCGCTGGTCCTTCGCGGCATCGTCCTGGCCGACCCGGTCTCCGCGTCGCAGGCGCTGATCGCCCCGGTTGGCGGTCGCCCAACCTCCTATTCGGTGGGGCAGGCGGTGCCCGGCGGCGCGACGATCGAGGAAATTTCGCTCAGCCGCGTGCTGCTGCGCGTGAACGGCCGCCTCGAGCGGCTCGACCTGCCCCGCCTCGGCGCCACCGATGCCGCTCCGTCGGTGCAAGCGGGGAGCGCGGCGCAAACCGGTGCCATGCCGTCGACTGGTCCATCGGACGGATCGGGACCCCAGCCGATGCAGCCGCTCGCAGGTCCTCCGGCCGCTCCGGTCGGCGACCTCGGTTCCCTTGCCCTGCTGGGAAGGCTGGGCGCCGCCCCCGATGGCGGCGTCTACAGGGTGGGAGCCGAACCGTCGGTTGAGGCCCGCCGCGCCGGCCTTATGCCGGGCGATATCATCGAGCGGGTCAACGGGCTGCCGGCCACGGCGGTGGTCAACGACCGCCAGCTTATCGCCCAGGCGCTTGCCGCTGGCCCCGCGCAGATCGATGTACTGCGCGGCGGCAAGCGAATATCCTTCTCTTTCGCCCTCCGTTGAGGAACCGATCTTGCCTGTGTTTGCCCGAACCGTCCTTTCCGCCCTCGTGGCCGCCGCGCTGATCGGCGCACCGGCCGTAGGGCAGAGCCCCGGTCAGCAGGCCGATGTCGTCGTCAACATGCGAGCCGTCGACATCGCCGATGTCGCCGAGCAGATCTCGCGGATCACGGGCCGCACGCTCATTCTCGATCCGGGAGTCAAGGGCGTCGTCAATGTCACATCGGCCGAGCCCCTGTCGGTCGACGGCGTATGGGACCTATTCCAGTCGGTGCTGCGGGTACACGGATTTGCGGCGGTCAGGTCGGGCCGGGCCTGGCGGATTATCCCTCAGGCCTCGGCCGTCCGCGACGCCGGCGGCGGCGGGCGGTTGACGGGGCAGGACGTAACGACCCGGATGATCCGACTCAACAATGTGTCCAGCGAACAGGCGGCCCGCGTGTTCCGACCGCTCGTCGCGCAGTTCGGCAGCATCGAAGCGCTGGCGACGCCGAACGCGGTCATCATCACCGATTATGCCGAGAATGTCCGCCGGATCGAATCGCTCGTCAGGTCGCTCGACAGCGGCGGAGGCAACAGTTTCGACAGCATCACCCTGCGCTACGCCAATGCGCGGGATGTCGCCGCGGCGATCAGCGGCGTCATGGGCGACGGTACGGCGACCGGAGGTCCGAGGGTCGTCGCCGACGAACGCAGCAATATCGTGCTGGTGCGCGGTCAGCCCAATCTGGTGGCGGAAGCGCGCCGGCTGGCGCGGACGATCGACCAACCAGGGGCGGGGGTGCCGATCACACGCATGATCCGGCTCAGCAATGGCGATGCCGAAGCCATTGCCGATGTCCTGCGCGGAGTGCTGGGAGAAGAAGGGGCCGTGTCGAATCCGGCTGCCCGCGCGGTCGCCGGCGGACGCGCGCGGCTCAACCGTCAGAGCGGTTATGCGAGCGATGCTGTGGCCGGGCGAGCGCTGGGATCGGCGCCGGCCATGCTCGCGGGAAGCATGGCTGCCGCCGAGGGGCTGGGCGCCACGACGTCCGTCAACCCCGCTCCGGATAGCAGCGGAGCATCGCGCGGCTTTTCGACCGAGGATCTGACGGTCCAGCCGGCTCCTGAGCTCAATGCGCTCGTGCTCCGCGGCACGCCGGCGGCGATCAGGGCGATCGAGCCTCTCATCGCCCAGCTCGACGTGCGCCGGCCGCAGGTCCTGATCGAGGCGGCGATCGTGGAGATCAGCGGCGATCAGGCCGAGCAGCTCGCCGTCCAGCTGGGCATCGGCGCGGCAACCATCGACCGGGCCAGCGGCGGCGCCACCTCGTTCAGCCAGCTCGGTCTGCCGCTCTCCAGCGTGCTCGCGCTCATCGGCTCGCCGTCGGCCGGCGCGGTATTGCCCAATGGTGCCTCGGGCAACATCCGGATTGGGGACAATTTCAGCGTGCTCATCCAGGCCTTAGGACAGTCGACGAGGGCCAATCTCCTGTCGACGCCAAGTCTGACGACGCTCGACAACGAGCCCGCGGAGATCGTCGTCGGTCAGAATGTGCCGTTCCGCACCGGCAATTTCGCGACCGACGGCAATTCGCTCAATCCGTTCACGACGATTGAGCGTAAGGATGTCGGCCTTACATTACGCGTGGTGCCCCGCATCCACGAGGGCAATGTCGTCCGTCTCGAAGTCGCGCAGGAGGTGTCCTCCCTCGTCGATGCGGTGGCCGGTGCCGCCGACCTCATCACCAACCGGCGCAGCATCCAGACCACGGTGCTGGCGGACGACGGACAGACGATCGTGCTGGGCGGGCTGATCAGCGACGACCGCATCCGGACGCGCAGCCAGGTGCCGATCCTCGGCGACATTCCGATCGCGGGCGAGCTCTTCCGTTCGCGCAAGGAGTCACATGTCAAGCGCACCTTGTTCGTCTTCCTGAAGCCGACGATCCTGCGTGATCGCGACGCGGCAGTAGCGGCGACCGAGGCCAAATATGCGCGTGTCCGCTATGACGAGGCAATGCTTGGCAAAGGCGCGCCGCTGCTCCTCGAACCGCCGCAGGCGCGTCTGCCGATCGAGATCAGGGGTGTGTACTGAGCGAAGGGGGGTCGCGACCCGAAGAAGACTATTCCGCGACTTCGGCGGCCGCCTCTTCGCTGGCCGACGGCAGTGCCACCCGTCGGCGCTGCGAACCGCGGGTGAACAGGGCGGCATCGACGGAGAGCGATTCGAGGCGCCACCCCCCGTAGCTCTGGCCGATCATGACGACACGGGTCTTACCCTCGCCGTCACGGACCATTGCAATCGCGTCATTCGGCAGCCGCCCGGCAATCCCGATCAGGGTCGGGGCGTCGGTCTTCGGCGCGGCGCTCTCCACGACGATCGGATCGGCGAAGAGCCGGCGCGCGACGTTGCCGGCGGGTGAAACCGGGTGGAGGACCACCGTCCGCGCATCTGCGCCGTCCGGGTGCGGCTGCGAACCGCGAGGCCATAATATCAGCGCCGACAGAAGCAGCGCCACGAGAAGCGCGGTCGCTATCGCCCAGCGGCCGGGCGCCGTTTCAGACGCGGTGGCGATCATCCGCGCGGTTCCCATAGCGCCAGGGCAGTGGCCTCAATGCGGATCGTCGATTCGCCCGGTGCGGTCCGGCCGATACGCCAGTCGGCGAAGCGGATCGCGGGCTTGCCGCTTTCGACGCGACGGACAAAGCGCATTATGTCGGTTTCGCTGCCGGACACCGCGATCCGCGCGATCAGCAGACCCGGCCGCTCGCGGTCCGCCGCGAGCGTCTCGATCCGTTCGACCAGCAGCCTGTGCCCTGAAGCGGCCTGGCGGAGCTGGCGCCCGAAAGCCGCTTCGGCGGACCGGCGATCCCCGGCGGCATGCGCAAGGCCCTCGGGCAGCAGCGGGACCGGCGGGCGCGAACCGAGATCGGCCATCGCCTCCAGCGTCGTCAGGCGTTCACGTTCGCGGTTCAACCGCTCGACGCCGAACCAGCCGGCGGTGAGGGCCAGGGCAATCGCCACGACCAGCGGGAGCAGGGTGCGCGGCGCGGGGAGGCGATAGAGCCTGATCATTGCTCTGCATCCGTCAGCGTCATCCGGATCGTGCCCTGGTCGGTCCGCGCCTGGCCGATATCGCGCATCGACCCGAACAACGGATCGCGCGCGAGCACTGGCCTGATCTGATCGGGGTCGGATGTCTCCAGCACGACGGTCAGCACGCCGGCCGCATCGCGCTTCGCTTCGGCGAGCCCTGTGTCCGGGGGCAATATCCCCGCCAGACGCTCCATCACCTCGGTGACGGCCGGGGCCGTCATCACCGGTGCGGCGACGCGCCGCACGCGCTCGCTCGCCAGACGCTCATGATAACGAACGAGCGACACCGCCTCTCGCCCTATGATCCGCTCGGCCTTCCAACCGGTGACAAGCGCCAGCGACCATGATCCGATCATAACCGCGAAGCTGGTGCCGGCGAGCGATAGCAAGAGCACAGATGCAAGAAACCGCGGGGCCGCGCGTACGACCGCTGCGCGAGCGGGCTCAAGAAAAGCATGTTTTTCGGGCTGGCGGCGAGCGCGGTTTCTCAAAGCCTCCGATAAACGAGTCAGGAGGCTCGGACCCACGGCCTCGATCGCCAGCGGCTCGAGGCCGGCGGCGATCAGGCGATCGCGGGCGGCGGCGGGGCTCGCCGCGTGGATGACGCGGACATCGGTGGCACCGCTCGGCCGAGCCGCTTCACAGCGAAAGCGCGTCGTTGGCGGGGGTGTCATGGTGTGCTCCTGGAGCCGGTCGCGCGCTTCAACAAGCCCTTCATCGATCTGTCATCGCCGCATAATCATTTCGACCTCTGGCTGTCTCATCGCTGCGTTAGCGGCAGAGGCTCACCTGAACAAAGGGGCCAGACAGATGAGCGAGCTAGTACGCAATGGCTATTCCGATGGCGATGTCGATTGCAACCATTCCGGCAATCCCGACCTGCAAAGCATAATCGACAAGCGCTATTCGCGCCGCCAGACGATGCTCGGTGGCGTTCAGGCGCTCGCCATCGCGACGCTCGGAACCTCCTTCCTGTCAGCCTGCGGAAGCGATGACGACGCGCCGACCGTTTCCGCGGGGCAGACGGCCACCACGAGCTCGGGTCGCGCGATCACCCTTGCCGGCATCGTGACGGACGACAAGACGGTCAACAGCGTCGCCTGGACCCAGGTTTCGGGGCCGAGCGTCACGCTCACCGACGCCAACACCAACAACGCGAAATTCATTGCGCCCAGCGTCGCGGTGTCGACGCCGCTCGTCTTCCGCTTCACGGCAACCGACAACAAGGGCAAGACCGCGACTGCCGAAACCACCGTCAATGTCGGACCGGCCGTCCTAGGCTTCACCGCGATCGCGAAGAACCGCAACGACATCGTCACGGTGCCCGAGGGCTATAAGGTGACAGTCGTGACCCGCCTCGGCGATCCGCTCACGGCCGCCACCCCGGCCTATGCCAATAACGGCACCGACACCGATTTTGCCAACCGTATCGGCGACCATGGTGACGCGCTCTACTGGTACGGCCTCAGTTCAGCGGGCACCCGCGATGACAACAGCTCGACCCGCGGCCTGGTGACGCAGAATCACGAGAATCTGAACATCCAGTATCTCCATGCGAACGGCCCGACCAATCTCAGCACGGGGCCGCGCCCCGAGTCCGAGGTGATCAAGGAGATCGAGGCGCATGGGACCTCGGTCAGCGAATATGTCGACAGCGGCAACCGCAGCTGGGCCTATGTTCAGAACAGCCCGTTCAACCGCCGCATCACGCCGTTCACGCCGGTCGTGTTCAACGGTCCCGTCCGCGGCAACGACGCGATCAAGACGCCCTACTCGACCGATGGCACGCAGGGTCGCGGCACGATCAACAATTGCGCGATAGGCGCTACCCGCTGGGGCACCAATCTGACCTGCGAGGAGAATTGGGCGGGCTATTTCCGCCGCGACAATTCGGGCGCGGGCACCGACAACGCGCAGCGCGGCGCCCGCGAGCTGACCTCACTCCGCCGCTACGGCGTCACGAGCGCCCTCGGCAACTATGCCTGGTCAACCACGATCACGACCAACACCGGTATCATCCGCTGGGATGCGCGCGCGACGGTGGGGGGCTCGGCAACGAGCGACTATCGCAACGAGCCGAATCAGTTCGGCTGGGTCGTCGAATATGACCCTTACGACAAAACGCTCGCGCCGCGTAAGCGCACCGCGCTCGGTCGCTTCGGTCATGAGGGCGCTTGGGTCAGCAATCTCACCCAGGGCAAGAAGCTCGCAATTTACATGGGCGACGACTCGCGGCGCGAATATCTCTACAAGTTCGTGTCGAACGCCGTCTGGGATCCGGCCGACGCCTCTGCCGCCAACCGTCTTGGCGTTGGCGACAAATATCTGGATGCGGGCACCCTCTATGTAGCCCACTTCAACGCCGACGGCACCGGCATCTGGCTCCCGCTCGTGTTCGGCCAGGTCCCCAACCGCGCGGCAACGTCGAGCGATCCCGAATATGTCTTTGCCAGCCAGGCGGACATTTTGCTGAATGCGCGCCTCGCCGCTGACGCCCAGGGGGCGACGCCGATGGACCGACCCGAATGGACCGCGGTCAACCCGGTGACCGGCGAAGTGTATCTGACTCTGACCAACAACAACGCGTCGCTGCGGCCGCTCAACGGCACCGACGCCGCCAACCCCCGCCACTATAACGATCCCAAGGGCACGAGTTCGCAGTTCGGCAATCCCAACGGGCATATCATCCGGCTGCGCGAGACCGGCGACGATCCGGCGGCGACCGGCTTCGCCTGGGACATCTTCCTGTTCGGCGCAGACTCGATCGACGCCGATCCGGCGAACGTCAACCTGTCGGGGCTGACCGCCAGCAACGACTTTTCCAGCCCCGACGGTCTGTGGTTCGCGCGACCGCAAAATGCGTCGGGCCTGGTCAAGCCGATCCTCTGGATCGAGACCGACGACGGCGCTTTCACCGATCGCACAAACAACCAGATGCTGGTTGCCATTCCGGGCAGCGTCGGCGACGGATCGGCGAAGACGATCACCAATGTCGGTTCCGGCGGCGCCACCGCTACGCAGGCCACGCGCGTCGGTGCGGCGGCGACCGACGCGACGCTGAGGCGCTTCCTGGTCGGCCCGATCGGCTGCGAGATCACCGGCGTCGATTCCACTCCCGATGGCCGCACGCTATTCGTCGGCATCCAGCACCCGGGCGAGGACGGCACCACCGCCGCCCCTGACAGCCACTGGCCCGACAGCCAGGCCACCGGGACAGCCGGCGCCAGCGTCCGCCCGCGCTCGGCCATCGTCGCGATCACCAAGAATGACGGCGGCGTCGTGGGGCTCTGAGCATATCGGCGGCGATCCGGGAGGGGCGCGATCACGCGCCTCCTTCCGGGCCTTTCCTGCTTCGGTCGGCGCTGGACCTGTTCGAACCGGCGCCGCCACCCCTCAGCCTGCGAGCGCTCCGCGGGTAATCGCCTCATAGATGTCGGCGAGCGTGTGAAGATCGGCGACGGCGACGGCCTCGTCGAGCTTGTGCATCGTCGCGTTGCATAGCCCGAATTCGACGACCGGGCACAAGCGCGTCAAGAAGCGGGCATCCGAAGTCCCGCCGCTCGTGGACAGCTTGGGCCTGATACCGCTGATCCGTTCAATAGCGGCTGCGATCAGCGTCGAAAAAGCACCAGGCGGGGTCAGGAAGCTTTCGCCCGAGATCATGGCGCGCAAGGTCGCCTTCGGCGCATGCGAAGCGACGATCGTTCGGACCAGATCGACAAGGTCCGATCCGCGATGCTCGTCGTTGAAGCGGATATTGATCCGCGCCTTCGCCGATGCGGGGATGACGTTGGTGGCGCCGTTGCCGACGTCGATCGTCGTGATCTCGAGATTGGAGGGCTGAAACCATGCATTACCCTCATCGAGGGCGAGGTCGGTCAGCGCATTCAGCGCCTTTATCAGCGCCGGAATAGGGTTGTCGGCAAGATGCGGATAGGCGACATGGCCTTGCGCGCCCACATTTTCGATCCAGATGTTGACCGAGCCGCGCCGTCCTATCTTGATCATGTCGCCCAGACGGTGCTCAGAGGTTGGCTCTCCCACGAGGCAAAGATCCGGGCGAATGCCGCGCTCGGCCATCCACTCGATCAGTGCAACCGTGCCGTGGGTGGCCGGTCCCTCCTCGTCGCCGGTGATGATCAGACTGATCGTGCCCGCCCGCTCGTCGATCCGCGCGGCTGCGGCAATGAAGGCCGCGATTGCGCCCTTCATGTCGACTGCGCCGCGTCCATAGAGCAGATCGCCGCGCGTCTCGGGAACGAAGGGATCGCCCTGCCAGCCCTCACCGGGCGGGACGACGTCGCTATGCCCGGCAAAGGCGAAATGGCGTCCGGACCCGCCGCGGATCGCAAAGAGATTCTCGATGGGCCCGTCGGGCGGCGCCCCAGCTGCGAAGCGGTGGACGGTGAAGCCGATGGTCTCGAGCGCTTCCGCGATCACGGCCATGGCCCCGGCATCGGCCGGCGTCACGCTCGGGCAGGCGATCAGGCGCTTGGTCAGCGCGACGGGGTCGATTGCATCGCTCACAGTGCCCGCCTAGCGCCACACAGGCGATATGCAAAGTACGGAGCCGCCCGGCGCTGCCCCGATCGACATCGATGCGATCGCCCCGATCGAGGAGACCGGCTATCCGACGCCTTTCACCGCCGTCGGCGGTCGTGCATTTCCGTTGCTTGCTCGGATGTCGACCATCGATCTCGCAATCGGCCAGACGGCGATGACGCCGAAGGCGTTGTCTAGCGGATCGCCTCCAGGATCGCCGCACGCAGCTCGGCCATGCCCAGATCCTTCTCGCTGGAGGTCACCAGCAATCGGGGATGCGCGGCGACATGGGTACGCGCTTCGGTCGCCGTCCGGTCGCTCACCGCCGCGAGTTCGCTGGCCTTGATCTTGTCGGCCTTGGTCAGCACGAGATGGTAGGTGACCGCCGCCTTGTCGAGCATCGTCATGATCTCGCGATCGACGTCCTTGATGCCGTGGCGGCTGTCGATCAGCACCAGTACACGCCGCAGAACGGCGCGGCCGCGCAGATAGTCGTTGACCAGATGACGCCACTTGCGAACAAGCTCCTTGGGCGCCTTGGCGAAACCGTAGCCCGGCATGTCGACAAGCCGCAAGACCGGCACGTCACCTTCCTCGACGGCGCCGACGTCGAAGAAGTTGAGCTCCTGTGTCCGCCCCGGCGTGTTCGACGTGCGCGCAAGGCCGTTGCGGTTGGTCAGCTTGTTGAGGAGCGACGATTTGCCGACATTGGAGCGGCCGGCAAATGCGATCTCCGGCGCGTCGGGCTCGGGCAGGAACTGGAGCCCGGGGGCCGACTTCAAAAAACCGATCGGCCCCGCGAACAGCCTGCGCGCGGGTTCGATCAGATCGTCCTCGGCTGGCTCTTCGCTCACTTCTTCTTAGCGCTCGCAGTCACGGTGGTCTGCGCTGCAGGGACCGGCGCCACCGGATGCCTGCTGTACAGCCAGGTCTGTTGGGCGATCGTCAGGAAGTTGGACGTGATCCAGTAGACGAGCAGCCCGGCGGCGAACGGCGCCATGATGAACATCATGATCCACGGCATCAACATCATCACCTGCTGCTGCGCCGGTTCCATCGGCGTGGGATTGAGCCTGAACTGCAGCCACATCGACAGGCCGAGCAGGAGCGCGAGCAAACCGATGCCCAGGAACCCTGGTGGGCTGAAGTCCAGCAGGCCGAACAGGTTGAGGATGTGAAGGGGATCGGGCGCCGAGAGATCGCGTATCCACAAAATGAACGGCTGGTGACGCATCTCGATCGTCACCATCAACACCTTGTACAGCGCATAGAAGACGGGAATCTGGATCAGGATCGGCAGGCAGCCCGCGAGCGGGTTGACCTTCTCCTCCTGATACAGCTTCAGCATTTCCTGCTGGAGGCGCGGCTTGTCGTCCTTGTAGCGCTCCTGCAGCTCCTTCATCATCGGCTGCACCTTGCGCATGCCGGCCATGGACCGAAATTGCCGCTGTGCGATCGGAAACATCAGCCCGCGTACGAGGAAAGTGAGGATGATGATCGCGACCCCGAAATTGCCGACCAGCTTGAACACATGGTCGAGCACCCAGAAGATCGGCTTCTCGATCACGCGAAACCAGCCCCAATCGATCGCGCGGCTGAATAGCGGGACACCTTGCTCGAGCTCATAGCGATCGAGCAGGGCCACCTCCTTGGCGCCCGCGAAAAAGCGCTGGGTGACGAAAGCGGCCTTTCCGGGCGCGATCACGATCGGACGACCGGTCTGTACCGCCTGATAGACCGTCGGCGCCGTGGACAGGAAGCCGACGTCCACGGGTGTCTTCCCGTCGGGGACGAGCGCGGTCAGCCAATATTTGTCGCCGAATCCCAGCCAGCCGCCAGTCGTGATGAATCGCACGCCTGTCTTGCCCGCCTCGTCAAGCTTCTCGAAGCTCAGATTATAGTTCGCCGCGCCGTTGAACGCGCCGATCGGGCCGGTGTGAAGCGTCCAGGTGGAGTGGTCCTTGGAGACGCCATCGCGCGACACGACGCCATAGGGCCGTGCCGCGACGGCACCCGCGCCCTCATTGGCCAGCTTTTGGGTAATGGTGAACATATAATCGGCGTCGACGGCTATCACCGTCTCGAAACGCTGGCCGCGCTGGTTGGTCCAGCTCAGCGTGAGCGGGGTCCCCGTCGTGAGCCGGCTTCCATTGGCGGTCCATACGGTATTCGGCCCCGGTGCCTCGATGCCATCACCGGTCCAGCCGAAGCCTGCATAATAAGCGGCCGGCGATCCGCCCGGCGAAAGAAGCCGGACTGGCGGCGAATCCTTCGCGATGGTTTCCTTGTAGGTCTTGAGCACGAGATCATCGATCCGGGCGCCCTTCAGGTTGATCGAGCCGGCGAGCCTGGGCGTGTCGATCGCGACTCGCGGCGTTTCCCGCAACACGATCGCCCGATCACGAATCGCCGCAGCCGTATCGGCGGCGGGATCGGCTCCTGGCTGCGGCAACACCGTCGTGCGGCCGTCTTCGATCTTCGTGACGGGGGGCTTCGCAACCGGGAAAAAACGGTGGCTGAGCGCCGACCACCCGAACAGGACGATCGCCGACAAGACGATCGCGAGGATCATGTTCCGCTGGTTATCCACCAAAAACTCCCGGAAACCAATATGTTGCTAGGGGACTGGATCATAGCCCGAGCCGCCCCAGGGGTGGCAACGGCAGATCCGACGAAGCCCGAGCCAGCCACCCTTGAGCGCGCCATAGCGCGAGACGGCCTCGATCGTATAGGCCGAACAGCTCGGCATGTAGCGACAGGTGGGTGGCAAGATCAGCGAAGGGCCCTTTTGCCAGGCCCTTGCCATCAGGACGATCAGCCTGCCGATCATTCCGCTGCGCTTTGCGATACCCGGGCCAGCGCCTTGCGCAATTCGATCCGCAGCTGGGAATAGTCCCGCTCGATCCCGCCGGCGCGGCCGATCAGCACATGATCGGCGCCGGCGATGCCCGCCTCGGGCAGGATCTCGCGCGCGAGTGCACGGAACCGCCGCTTCATGCGGTTCCGAACGACCGCATTGCCGATCTTCTTGGTTACAGTGATACCGAGGCGCACAATCGGATCTTCGTCGCGACGCGGCCGGACCAGCAGCACGAAACCCGGCATGGCGGCCCGGTGACCGCCATTGGCAGCAAGGAAATCGGCGCGGCGCGAAAGCGCCGCATAAGCAATTCCGCTCAGGCCGAAAGCGTCTTGCGGCCACGTGCACGACGCGCCGCCAGCACCTTGCGACCGCCGGGAGTCGCGCTGCGCGAGCGGAAACCGTGGCGCCGCTTGCGGACGAGGTTGCTCGGCTGGAACGTGCGCTTCATTTTCTTGCCTCGGTTCAGAACGAAAAGGGCCGCCGGACGTGCGGCAGCCGCTGTGTGGGGGCGCGCTTACGGAAAAGCCGCTGCGGAGTCAATCGGCGTAGGTCAGCCTATAGCAGCAGATGGCGGCTGATCTTGATGACCATGTAGATGGGAGCAACCATCACCAGCCCCAGCAGGAGACTATCCATAATACGATCGACGCGTTGCATCGCCGCCCTCTCCCAACCGCCCCCGCTATTCCGGGGTACGCCCGGACAGAGATCATGTTTTCGTGAGATTGTCACGGAGAAAGCGGGATGCTTGTCAGTCGAGGCGGGACAGGTTCCGATAACTGTCGTCGGCCAGATCCGCGAATTTGGTATATTTGCTCTCGAACTTCAGTTCCACCTTCCCGGTCGAGCCGTGGCGCTGCTTGGCCACGATCAGCTCTGCGATGCCCCGCACGCGTTCGCGGTCGCTGTGCCAGTCGCTATATTCCTGGATCGTCTTGGCATCGTCGTGGGGGCCAGGGTGCTTGGGCTCCTTGCCGGCAATATAATATTCTTCACGGTAGACGAACCAGACCATGTCAGCGTCCTGCTCGATCGAGCCCGACTCGCGCAGGTCCGATAGCTGCGGCCGCTTGTCCTCGCGCTGCTCGACCGCGCGACTGAGCTGCGAAAGCGCGATTACGGGAAGATGGAGTTCCTTCGCCAGCGTCTTCAGGCCGCGGCTGATCTCGGAGATTTCCTGCACGCGATTGCCATCGCTGTTTCTGCCTGAACCTTGAAGCAGCTGGAGATAGTCGACGACGATGAGTCCGACGCCGCGCTGACGCTTGAGCCGCCGGGCGCGCGTCCTCAGCGCGGCGATGGTCAACGCCGGCGTGTCGTCGATATAGAGCGGCAATCCCTCGAGATCTTGCGACGCGCGGGCGAGTCGATTGAAATCGGCCATGCTTATCCGACCCATCCGAAGGTCTTCCGAGCTGATCTCGGACTGTTCCGAAAGGATGCGGGTGGCAAGTTGGTCGGCGGACATTTCCAGGCTGAAGAAGGCGACGGCCGCGCCGATCGACTTCTCGTCCGCTATGCCGGCCTCCCGATCGCGGATGAGACGGATCGCAGCGTTGAAGGCGATGTTGGTCGCAAGTGAGGTCTTCCCCATGCCGGGACGGCCGGCCAGGATTATGAGATCGGAATTATGCAGGCCGCCGATCTTCGCGTTGACGCTGTCGAGCCCGGTGGTGAGCCCCGATACATGGCCCCCGGAGTTGAGCGCCCGGCTAGCGGTCTCGATCGCGATTTTGGTGGCCTGTGCGAAGCTCTTGACCCCGCCCTCGTCGCCGCCCTGCTCAGCGACGCGGTAAAGCGCCACCTCGGCATCTTCGATCTGGCTCTTGGGATCGACGTCTTCAGACGTGTCGAGGGCCTGTTCCACCATGCCACGGCCGACCTCGATCAGCGCGCGCAGCAAGGCTAGATCATAGATTTGCGCGGCGAAATCCCGCGCCCCTATCAGCGCCGCGCCACTACCGGTCAGTTGCGCAAGATAGGCCGGGCCGCCCAATTCGCGCATGCCGGCGTCCCCCTCGAATAGCGGCCGCAAGGTTACCGGCGTTGCCAGCATATTGCGATCGACCAGCTTGAGGATCGCCTCATAGACGCGGCCGTGTAGCGGTTCGTAGAAGTGCTCGGCCCTGAGCTTGAGCTGAACATCCTCGACGATCCGGTTGTCGAGCATCATCGCTCCGAGCAGGGCCGCCTCGGCCTCGACATTTTGCGGCAATGAGGGCGGCTCCGGCGGCGGAGCGGGGAAGGCGCGGATGGGCTCGTTCATGCCGGGATTATCTGCCCGCCCGCACCCGCCCGCAAGTCATGGCGAGCGAAAGCCGGTGGGCCGATCTGTGGATAGGTGCGAATTTGTCTGCCGCGGTGGATCGCAGCTGCTGCCGGTGAGGGATTGTCATCCAAGCCGCAGCCGTGCACAATGTAAGCATGCCTGCAGATGTGAGTCGCGATATATCGTTTCTGATGCACAACATCGCGCTCCGCGTGCGGGTTCGGTTCGACGCGCGCGCCCGCAAGCTGGGCGCGACGAGGGCCCAATGGCGGGTCCTGCTGGCGCTCCGTCGCCATGATGGCTGCACGCAAAGCCAACTGGCCGATATCCTCGATGTTGAGCGGATCACGCTCTGTCGCATGATCGACAGGCTCGCCGAGGCAGGCATGGTCGTCCGGCGCGCCGACCCAGCCGATCGGCGCGTGTGGCGGCTCCACTTGCTGCCCAAGGCGGAGCCGCTGGTTATCGAATTAAATACGCTCGCGCATGAGTTTGAGCTGGATCTGCTCAGGCCCTTATCGCCCGAACAGCGCGGGTTACTTGCCGACCTCCTGCTCACCGTCCGCGAAGGGCTGGGCGAAAAGTGTGAGGCAGTTGACGATTTCACCGCCGAGGCGTGCGATCCTCCCCCGTTGTCGCCGGATGAGCCGCGCCGGCGGTCCCGCGGCGGGGCGATGGCGGAGCGCCGCCTGGCCGATTGAGTTCCTCCCCCGAGGCGACTGGAAGCATGCAGGATCCGTCCTGCATGCTTCACCTTTTCGCCAGGGAGGCGCGCGACGGCGGCCGCGCGACGTGCGATGGAGCGCGACAGGACCGAATTGCCTGAAGCTGCCACCGGCAGGCGAACGATGACTCGAGCAAGCAAAGCGCTTCCCCCTCTTACGATCAGGCTTTATGCCGCGCAGACATGTCCGATCCGCGCATCACCGCCATCGAACTCGACGATAAGACGATCATCTGGCGCAATGCCGATGTCGAGCAGGAGCGGCGTGTCGCGATCTTCGATTTGCTGGAAGACAATTTCTTTCAGCCGCGGAAAGCCTATCCGCAAGGCTATGCCGGCCCCTACCGAGTCAAGCTCCGGGTCGAGGAAGGCCGCCTGGCGATCGATATCAACGCCGAGAACGGCGAACTGCTCGAGACGCTTATCCTCGGCCTCGGCAGCTTCCGGCGCCCGATTAAGGAGTACTTCGCGATCTGCGACAGCTACTTCCAGGCGATCCGCAGTTCCACCGCGCAGCAGATCGAAACGATCGACATGGCCAGGCGCGGCATTCACAACGATGCCGCCACGCTGTTGAAAGACCGTCTCGACGGCAAGATCGAGGTTGATTTCGACACGGCGCGTCGATTGTTCACGCTGATCTGCGTCCTCCATATCCGTGGCTGAACCGGCGGACATGCGCGATGTCGCGGCGCGCGTCCTGCTCGACGCAGCCCGCGAAGGCGCGGCGCGCGCCCATGCTCCCTATTCGCGCTTCGCCGTCGGTGCCGCGGCGCTGCTCGCCGATGGGCAGATCGTCGTCGGCGCGAATTTCGAGAATGCCAGCTACGGCCTCTCGCTCTGCGCCGAAACCGTGGCGCTTGCCACCGCGAGCAGCCAGGGTCGGCTGCGCGACGTCGTGGCGATCGCCGTGACCGGCGGCGCGCTCGAGGGGGACGGATCACTCCGCGGCGCGGTAACGGTCACGCCTTGCGGACGATGCCGCCAGATCATCAACGAGGCGGCACAGCTCGGCGGTCGCGACATCGACATCTATTGTGGGGCACCGGCCGGCGGCGCATTTGCGCATTATCGGATCTCCGATCTGCTGCCGCACGCCTTCGGCCCGGCAGATCTCGACATCGACTAGCTCTTTACCACATCTCCGCGACGAGCCATTGAGCTAGATCGAGGAACGGCCTCGCGAAGACCGCCTCCGAAGCGGGCTCACCAGGCCCGGCCGCCTCGCAGGATAAGCTCTCGATCGGAAGGACCAAGGCGCGCAATGGCGATCATGTCGGACAAGTGGATACGCGAACAGGCCCGGTCACACGGCATGATCGAGCCGTTCGTCGAGGCGCAGCGCCGGGACGGCTGCATCAGCTACGGCCTTTCCTCCTACGGCTATGACGCGCGGGTGGCGCCCGAGTTCAAGATTTTCACCAATGTCGATTCCGCCACGGTGGACCCCAAGAATTTCGCGTCCAACAGCTTCGTCGATCGCGAGACCGAAGTCTGCATCATCCCGCCGAACAGCTTTGCACTCGCCCGCACCGTCGAATATTTCCGCGTGCCGCGCGACGTCCTTGTCATCTGCCTCGGCAAGTCCACCTACGCCCGTTGCGGGATCATCGTGAACGTAACCCCGCTCGAGCCGGGCTGGGAAGGCCATGTCACGCTCGAATTCTCCAACACGACCCCGCTGCCGGCTAAGATTTACGCCAATGAAGGCGCCTGTCAGTTCCTCTTCCTCCAGGGCAATGAGCCCTGCGAAACCAGCTATGCCGACCGCGCCGGGAAATATATGGGTCAGCAGGGCGTCACGCTGCCGAGGCTGTGACCATCACTCTCGCCTTTCGGCGGGAGGCCCCAACTAGGCCACACTCCTCATGGGAAGTCCGTTTATGAGTTTTGGCCTGGCGCCTTATTTTGCCGCTATATTGAGTGGCTGTTCGTAACGGTTCCAGCGGAGCTCGCCGCAGTTTATCCGGAAATTGACGTATTCGTCAGGTGCTGATAGCTCGGTCACAAGCCGCGCGTTGCGCCGTTCGGAAGTGGAGCCGTTGGATCGCAACTATACCCATGGCCGGAACTGATCCTGTTGCTGGTAAGGGCGCCCTGGCTGAGGGGGTCGTCGGCGCGTGGCGTTTGGTTAGCTACAGCGCGACGCACGGCGACGTGACGCGCTATCCTATGGGGCCGGACGCCGAGGGTCTGCTGGTCTATTCTGACGGTATCGTCAGCGTGAACCTGATGGTGCCGGGCCGGCCTCGGCCCAGACGGGGTACGATGCGCGATCTGGATGATGCGAGTGCGGGGGCACTCGCAAGGGGTTACATGGCTTACGCTGGATCCTATTGGGTCGATGAGGGTGCGGGGATAATCCATCACAACTTTGAATTATGTTTGGACCCCGCCCTGATCGGAGCGCCAGCGCCCCGTCATGCACGGTGGATAGATGGCCAACTGGAATTGAGTGCGCCGCCTGTACTGATAAAGGGTATAGAGCGGACGGCCCGGCTCCTTTGGCGGCGTTGCGACGCCGGAGGGTCTTGATGCCGAAGCAGAGGCGGCGGTGAGCCCGAGCCAATCGCTTTGGCACGACACCTGAAGCGCGAAGATAGTAAAGAAGAGGCCATGAGCACCGCATCCGGCAAAAAGATGATTCTGGCGACGATCATTCATACCGGAGGCCAGCATCGGGGAGCTTGGCGCCATCCAGAGGCCCAGGCCGACCAGGGCATAGACTTCAACTTCTACAAGCGAGTCGCGCAAGTATCAGAACGTGGAAAATTCGACTTCATGTTCAGCGCCGACCAACTCTGCGTGCGGAATTTCCCGCGAAACATGATGTGTCGAACGCCGTTCACCACCTTCCAGGTCGATCCCCTGACCATGCTGACGGCGCTGTCGGCGGTTACCGAACATCTCGGTTTGATCGCCACTATGTCGTCGACCTACTATGCGCCCTATCAAATCGCGCGTCACATCGCCGGGCTCGACCTCATTAGCGGGGGGCGAGCCGGTTGGAACCTCGTTACATCCGGGCTCGAGGACGAAGCGCGCAACCTTGGGCTCGATGCTGCTCCTGAGCATGACGAACGATATCTGATCGGCCGCGAAGTCGCGGATATCGTACAAGGCTATTGGGCAACCAGTGAGCCGGGCATGTTCCTGGGCGACAAGGAATCCGGCGTGTTGTTCGACATGAACAAGATTCACCGTTTCAAATATGAAGGGAAATATCGGAAGGCCGAAGGCATCCTTTCGGTTCCTCCCTCCAAGCAAGGACGTCCTGTCATTGTGCAGGCTGGCGCTTCGGGGCCGGGACGTGATCTGGCAGCATCGATAGCCGACCTCGTCTTTTCGATATCGCCAGATCCCGAGACCGCGAAAGAATATATAGATGACTTGCGGGCGAGGGCGACTGCTCTGGGCCGCGATCCTGCAGACATCAAACAGGTATGCAATTTCATCCCGGTTATCGGGAACAGTCATGAAGAAGCGCTGGCGATGCTTGCGGAGCTTGATGAACTCATCGACGTGGAGTTTGCCGTGGCGAACCTGGAAATGTCGCTTGGCGGCATAGACCTGTCGCCTTTCCCGCTGGACGGGCCGCTGCCGCGGGACATCCCCATGACCAACGCCTCACGAACATTGTTCAATCAGGCGCGCAAGGCGGCAGAGAAGGATGGCCTGACCATCCGCCAGCTTGCGATCAAGATGGTGCGTGGACTGACTAGCGTGATCGCTTGCGGGCCGCCCGAACACATCGCCGATGTCCTTGAAGATTGGTTCACAAGCGGTGCCGCTGACGGCTTTCTGATTGCCGGCAACATATTGCCGCGCGATCTGGAGGTGTTCGTGGATAGGGTTGTCCCGATACTCCAGCAGCGCGGTTTATTCCGGACGGAGTATGAGGCCAGCACCTTGCGCGGGAATCTGGGGCTTCCGGTACCGGGCTGAGACGATCTGCACACAACCCTTCTGCAACTGTTCTTCAGCCATTCGGTCGGCCGCACCAGCAGCGAGACGCGGAAGGACGAACGATCACGATCGTTGAGGTCCTCGCCGGTCGTCAGGCTGCGCGCATAGCCTTTGTGATAGCTGTAATTGCTGGCGACCCTCAGCGCGATGCGATCGTCGAGAATGGGCACGTTGATCGCGCCGGTAATCTCCTTGGCGGCATAATTGCCCAGCGACATTTCGGCGAAGCCGTCGAACTCGCCCGACGGCGCGCGCGGCGTCAGCAGAACGGCGCCACCGGTGGTCGACCGGCCGAACAGGGTGCCCTGCGGACCTTGAGCACCTGTACCGACTAAAGGTTGTAGAAGGTGATGTTGGCGCCGCCGGTCAGGCCGTTGGTCGGCTGCGGCACGTCGGCGAAATAAGTCACCACCGATGGCGAACTGCCGGAGGTCGCCCCCTGCCCGCGGATGAAATATTGCACGTCGTTGCGGCTGGCACTGCCCGCCGTCGCCGAAATGCCCGGTGTCGATTGGACGAGGTTGTAGGGCGTCAGGATCTGCTTTTCGCGCAGGATGGTGTCGGGGATCGCGGTCACCGACAGCGGCACCGCCTGCACGCTTTCCGAACGGCGGCGTGCCGTCACCACGATATCGCCAATGCCGTCGCCGGCAGCAGCAGCAGCGTCACGGCCGGCGTCGCGCTGTCCTGGGCGAAGCCGGCTGGAGCCGCCACCGTCAGGCAGCTTGTTAGCAGCAGACGAAGCTCGCGCATGACATTCCCTCCCCATTGGTTGATTAGTTCAGGTCAAAATCGACCCGCCTGATCGTTTCGTTTCCGAAGTTGGACGCCCCATAGTCGTCGGTGACGGGAACGCCGGTGTCGCGCCCGATGTCGAACGTCTCGCCGAGCCCCGCGACCATCACGATGGTGCGCGGTATCCGCCCCTCGGCGACGGGCTTGCCGTCGACCATGATGCGCATCGTCCCGCCTGCCCGGACGCCCCCGTCCGAGGTGAAGGCGAAAGCGATCTTGTGAGCACCGGGACCGATGGGATCGGCCCCCGTGATCTGGAAGATATCCTCCGGCCGGCGCGACACCGCTTGGACGACCTTCGGCCGGCCGTCCTTCAGGTAGAAGGACCAGCCCCCGAACCAGCTGCCATAGGCGGTCAGCACCCCGCTGGCGTCGGGCCGGTCGAGGGCGACGTCGGCGGTCAAGGTGAAGGACTGACCGACGATGTTGGGCGCGGCGGCGGCCATGACCGACGTATCGCTGCCCCAATAGGAGTAGTTCTTGCGCGTCTTGGGATGCGCGGCGGCGGCATCACGGGCACGCAGGACCGCGAAGCGGTCGTCGAACGGATAAACGCGGTTGCGCTTGGCTTCGGCGTCGAACACCGCCTGCATCTCGCGCAGCTTGTCGGGATATTTCGCGGCCAGGTCGCGCGACTGGCTATAGTCGTGATCGAGGTCGTACAACTCCCAGCGATAGGTGGGATCGCTGCCGGGCGCGGGTTGGTCTTCCCACGGCATCCGGATCGGATAGGTGTTCGCCAGCCAGCCGTTCTTGTAGATCGCACGGCTGCCCATCAGCTCATAATATTGGGTGCGCTGGCCGCCGTTCGGGCCGTCGAAGGTCGGCCGCAGGCTGATCCCGTCGATCCGCTGCTGCTCGACCCCGTTGACCGTCTTCGGCGCGGGGATTCCGGCGGCGTCCAGCACGGTCGGCATCAGGTCGATGACATGCGCATACTGGCTGCGCACCGCATTGCGCGCCTTGATCCCGTCGGGCCAGCGGACGACGAAGCCATTGCGCGTCCCACCCAGATGCGACGCGATCTGCTTGGTCCACTGGAAGGGCGTGTTCGTCGCCCAGGCCCAACCGGCCGGGTAGTTCTGGTAGATCTTGCCGGTGCCCATCACGTCCATGTTGGCGAGCAGCCAGGCAATGTCGTCCTTCGCCCCGTTCGCGATGCGCCCGAGCTCGTTCGACATGCCCAGATTACCGGCCTCGGCGCTGCCGCCATTATCGCCCTCGACGAACATCACCAGCGTGTTGCCGCCGTCGCCCATCCGGTCGACCTCGTCGGTCAACCGGCCGATCTGCGCGTCCTGATAGGCGAGCGTCCCGGCAAAGACTTCCATCATCCGGGCATAGACGCGCCGCTCGTCGGCGGAGAGCGAGGCCCAGGCGGGAATCTGCGGCGGGCGCGGGGTCAGCCGGGCATTGGCGGGCAACAGCCCCATCTTGCGCTGCCGTGCGAAAGTCTCCTCGCGCACCTTATCCCAGCCCTGGTCGAACTGGCCCTTGAATCGGGCGATATAGTCCTTCGGTGCCTGATGCGGAGCGTGTGCGGTGCCCGGCGCGAAATAGAGGAAGAAAGGTTTGTCGGGATCGGCCGCCTGCTGATTGTGCACCCAGCGGATCGCATCGTCGGCCAGCCGCTTGTCGAGCAATTCGCCGTTCGTCGGCTGATCGACCCGCGTCGCCCCGCGATAGAGCGCCGGCTCGACCTGATCGGAATCGCCGCCGACGAAGCCGAAGAAATAGTCGAAGCCCAGGCCGGTCGGCCAATGGGTGAAGGGGCCGGCTGCCGACGCCTCCCAATTCGGCACGTTATGATGCTTGCCGAACATCGCAGTGCTGTAGCCGTTGAGCGAGAGTACGCGCGCGATCGTCGCCGCCGAATCCGGGATCTGGCCGGTATAGCCGGGGTAGCCGGCGGGCATGTCGACCAGCACGCCCATGCCGACCATATGATGGTTGCGCCCTGTGAGCAGCGCGGCGCGCGAGGGCGAGCAGATGCCGGTCGTGTGAAAGGCGTTGTAGCGCAGCCCCTGCTGCGCCAGCCGGTCGAGCGCCGGAGTGGGCACCGGCCCGCCGAAGCTGCTCGACGCCGCGAAGCCGACATCGTCGGTCATTACCAGGATCACATTGGGGGCATGGGCCGGCGCGCGGACGACGGGCGTCCAGTCGGCGCGGGATTGCTCGACCTTCTCGCCGATCCGGCCAGTAAAGGGAGGCGGCTGGATGGGCAGGTTCGCGCGCTGCTCCACAGTCTGGGCGCTGGCGGTCGCTGCCGTAACGGACAGCCCGATCAGGAAAGCCCTTATGGCCACGCTCCGCGAGCGCGCAAAATCCCGCACGGAAACACCCATTTCATCCCCTCTGATTGCGGATCTGTCTTCCCCCGCTGTGACCGAGCGATTACCGGCACCAGACAAGTCGAGCAATAAAAATCATACAGGTTGTTTTATTGTTGGCGTGATATGGGATGACCGTGGCATCGAAGGCAGACAATGAAGCCGAAAAATCCGCCACTTTCGGGAAGGGCGCGCTGCGCATCATCGAAGCGGCGGAAGACCTGATCGGCCGTAACGGACTCGCGGTCACGTCGATGCGGCAGATCGCGACGGCAGCCGGACAGACTAACCCGGCGGCGGTGCAATATCATTTTGGAAGCATGGAAGGCCTTCTCGAAGCGATCTATCGCTATCGCGTGCCGATGGCAGAACGGTGTCGTGGCGAGCTGATGCAGGACGCGCCCCCGGCAGCCGGCGGCAATCTGTCGCTTTGGCTGCGCACGATCTCACGGCCGTTCATGGAAATCCGCAACGCCAATGGCCGCCGCGCCTTCGCCCATTTCAGCCGCGCGATGGCCTTCGGATCGCAACAGCCGTCGGGTTATCAGCGGGTCATCACAGATGCTCCGATCACCAATCAGCTTGTGGACCTGATCCGCGAGGCGATGCCACCGCAGCCGATGGACGAGCGTGACTTGAAGATGGGCCTCGCCTTCCAACTGATCCTTCGCGCGGTCTGTGCGCTCGACGAGGATAATCAGGAACGCCGCTACAACGAAATCGAGGATGAGCGGATGTTCGACATAGCGATCACAATGGCGGAAGCGGCACTCGGCGCGCCGCCTAAGCCCTAAAACAGCGCTGTCAGGCTAACGTGACACGAGGCACGAGTAGCTGCTAGCGGGGCGTTGTCACGTTGTTAGGATCAAAGACGGCGCGAAGCGCGGCCGCTCGAAGCTCAATCAGCTGCTGTCACGGCTTTCCATGTCGTCGTCGCCCGAGCGCGGTAGACCCGAAGAGTGCGACGGGAGATGAGATGGCGCTGCATCTTGCGCTCGCGTCGTCGGACCGGCTGATGTGAATTTTCAGTCCGGTTGTTCATGCGCAGCCCCTGCTCGTGTTGTGCTGTCAGGCCGATCTCGCGAAATTAGGTGAGGGCGGTTTTCCCGCGCGCCGATTTGTTGCGGGTTCAGAGATGTACACTCATCCGCGCACAGCTCGCCTAGCGCCGCCCGCCCTTGTGCCGGATGTTCGCGGGACGCCCCCGCCGGCCGATCATCGGCCGGCGCTTGCCGTCGCGCCGAGATCCGCCCCTGACGGGCAGATGGTTCGCACCCTGTTCGAGCTCGAAGCGCAGCGCGCCGTTGATCGGGTCGGCCTCCACCAGGCGGAGCTTCAGGCGCATGCCCAAAGCATAGCTGTCCCCGCTCTCCTCGCCAATCAGCGCCTGGGCCGCTTCGTCGTAGCGAAAGCGTTCGGCACCAAGCGTGGAAACCGGCACGAGGCCGTCGCCCCCTAGGCCCTCAACCGTCGCGAAGAAGCCGAAGGGCTGCACCCCGGTAATCCGCGTGTCCAGCAGCTCCCCGACCCGTGTCGAAAGATAGGCGGCCACATAGCGGTCGATCGTCTCGCGTTCCGCCTCCATGGCGCGGCGTTCAGCCTTGCTGATCAGTTCCCCGATCGCCGCCATCCGCTCGGCCTCTTCCGACGTCAGCGCCGTCTTGGGCGCGATATCCCCCGACCGGCCGGGCCCGTCCAGCTTCGGCTTGCCGGCCTCCAGGCCATAGGCGCCGATTAGCGACCGATGGACGATCAGGTCCGAATAGCGCCGGATCGGACTGGTAAAATGCGCATAGCTGCCGAGAGCGAGGCCGAAATGGCCGGTGTTGGCCGGCGCATAATAGGCCTGCGTCTGGCTGCGCAGCACCTGCTCCATGATCTGGGGCCTGATCGCGTCGTCCGTGACCTTCGCGAGGATACGGTTGAACGTCGCCGGCCGCACCACCTGACCGAGCGCGAACTCGATGCCGAAGGTCGCGAGATAGTCCTTGAGGGTGACCAGCTTCTCCCGGCTCGGCGGCTCGTGATCGCGATACATGACGGGCGCCTTCTTGGCCTCGAGTGCCTTGGCGGCGGCGACGTTAGCGGCGATCATATAATCCTCGACCAGCCGGTGGGCATCGAGCCGCTCGCGCGGCGCGACCGAGAGGATGCGACCTTTTTCGTCGAGCACGACCCGCCGTTCGGGCAGGTCCAGGTCGAGCGGCTCGCGCTTGTCGCGCGCTGCTGCCAGCGCCTTCCAGCAGGCCCATAGCGGCTCGAGCGCGGCGGCGATCAGGGTCCTGTCCCATTTGCCTTCGATGGCGCTTCCGTCGATGGCCGCCTGCGCGTCCTCATAGGCGATGTTCGCCGCGACCCGGATCACGGCGCGCGTGAAACGCCAGCCGGCAAGGGTGCCATCGGATTTGATCGTGAGATGGCAGGCCATCGCGGCGCGATCCTGTCCCGCCTTCAGCGAGCATATGTCGGCCGACAGCGCCTCGGGCAGCATCGGCACCACCCGATCGGGAAAATAGACGCTATTGCCACGCTTCCTCGCCTCGCGGTCGAGCGCCGAGCCGGGTCGGACATAGAAGGCGACATCCGCGATCGCGACGATCGCCTTGAAACCGCCGGCATTGGCGGGATCGTCGTCGGGGCTGGCCCAGATCGCATCGTCATGATCGCGCGCGTCGGCCGGATCGATCGCGACGATCGGCAGGTCACGCAGATCCTCCCGCCCGTCTCCGAAGTCCAGCCGGGATACGAGTTCCGCCTCCTCGATCACGGCGTCGGGCAGGGCGTCGGGGATACCGAATTTGTGGATCGCGACCAGGCTGAAAGCGCGCGGCGCGAACGGATCGCCCAGGCGTTCGGTGACCCGCGCCGTGATACGCGGCGGCCGTCCGGACTTCTCGGCGAGCACGAGATCGCCGGCATCGGCATCGCCGGCATCCGACACAAGCGTCTCGCGCTTCTCGCGCTTGTCGACCGGCCGCAGCCACAGCCGGTCCCCCTCGCGGTGCAGGATGCCGAGCATCAGTTCCTCGCCTCGGGCGAGCTTCTTCAGCACATGCGCGATCCATCCCCGGCCCGCCTCTTCGGTGCGCGCCAGGACGCGATCACCCGGTCCGAGCGCCGGGCCCTTCCGTCCCCGCGCCTCCTTGACGCGCAATTGCGGCGGGGGGCCGTTCTCGCCATGCCAGCTTTCCGGGACGGCCAGCGCCACACCCTCGTCGGTGACGTCGGTGACACGCAGGACGGTCACCTTCGGGATTCCGCCCATCCTGTGGAAGGCGCGACCCCGCGCGCTGTCGATCAGGCCCTCGTCGGCCATGTCCTTGAGCAACGCCTTGAGCGCGATCTTCTCCTGCCCGTGCAGTCCGAAAGCCTTCGCGATCTCGCGCTTTCCCGCCGGCACCTCGGATCGAGCGATGAAGTCGATGATCTGCTCACGGCTCGGCAGGCCCTGGGGAAGTCGGTGCATGTTGTCCAGATAGGGCCGCGAGGCCGGCAAGTCACGGCTTTGAAGAAGAGGAATTTGACCTAGGTCAACGCTAATGCGATTGATTTGCAGTAGGGTCGACAGTAATCGGCGATCCTAGGGAGTCGGCAGTGACGATGTACACGGCGATAAATAGCGAGGCGGAGGCGGAGAACAAATCGCTGTTCTTCGGAAACCCGTTGGATTCCGCCGATCCGTCCCTCGTCCAAACCCCTCGATCCCGCACGGCCTATGGGGCGGCACGCAAGCCTAACTGGCCCGCGATTCTCGTCATTGTCCTCCTCCATATCGCCGGCTTCTACGCGTTGGGGAAGTTGGACATCGTCAGGCCCGCGCCGCAAATGAAGCCGATTGTCGTGGAGCTGATCGCGGAGGCGCCCGTTCCTCCGGCCGAGCAGCCGAAGCCCGAACCGGTCAAGATCGAGAAGGTGCGATCGGTGGCCGTCAACGCGCCTCCGATCGTTCAGACACCGGCTGCGCCCCCGCCACCGATCACGGTCGCGGTCACGCCGCCAACGATCGCGCCGGCCGTGACGGCTCAGGCGCCCCCGGCGGCGCCCGTTGCGGTGAACAATCTGGACGAGCGACTGATCGACTATCAGCTGCCGCGCTATCCGCTCGAATCGCGCCGGAAAAAGGAACAGGGCACCCTCCTCGTCCGTTTGCTGATCGGCCGGGACGGCCGCGTCGCCGAGGCGTCGATCGCCCGCAGCTGCGGCTTTCCGAGGCTGGACGAGGCGTTTTTGCAAGCGGTGCGGAAGTGGCGGTGGCGCCCGGAAATTCGCGATGGCGAAGCGGTCGAGGTTCGTGGGGTCATGCCCTTCACCTGGAACATCGCTTGATCCGACCATGCTGATCCAGATTCCGGCCGTGCTCACGGGGGCCGCCCTCGACAGCGTTCGTGCGCTGGTGGCCGGTGCCGAATGGGTCGACGGCAACGTCACCTCGGGTCATCAGGCCGCCCTCGTCAAGAGCAACCGGCAATTGCCCGAAAACAGCGATGCGGCACAACGGGCGGGACAGCTCATCCTGGAGGCGCTCGGCCAGTCGCCGCTGTTTTTTGCGGCGGCGCTGCCGCTTAAGGTCTTTCCGCCGCTCTTCAATCGCTATGGCGTGGGCGACGGCTTCGGTACGCATGTCGACAATGCCATCCGCCTGAAGCGAGGCACCGAATTCCGGCTACGGTCGGACCTGTCGGCGACGATCTTCCTGAACGGATGCGACGAATATGACGGCGGCGAGCTTGTCATAGAGGATCTGTTCGGTACCCACAGCGTCAAAGGCGGGGCTGGCGACATGGTCGTTTACCCGGCCTCGAGTCTCCATCGGGTGACGCCGGTCACGCGCGGAGAGCGCCTTGCGAGTTTCTTCTGGGTGCAGAGCATGGTGCGGGACGACGGCGAGCGACGAACATTGTTCGAGCTCGATACCGCGATACAGGCGCTTGCCGCGGATCGCGGGCAGAACGATCCCGCGCTCGTCAAGCTTACCGGTATCTACCACAATCTGCTACGACGGTGGGGAGATACCTGAGCGCGTTCGCCAGGCGCACCGGACCGACGCTTGAGAAGGCGGAACTGCAGAGGCCGCGAACAGGATGCGGCGTGCAGGGTGACCGAACAACTCAGGCTGCTTTGCGGGCCCGCCGCGCCTTTTCAAGCTTCTTGAGCACCATGTCCCGCTTCAGTTTCGAGAGATGGTCGATGAAGAGAATGCCTTCGAGATGGTCCATCTCATGCTGGAGGCAGGTCGCGAGCAGACCTTCAAGTCGCGCTTCGTGCTTCTCGCCCGATTCGTCCAGCCAGCGCGCGTGGATCGCAGCGGGACGCTCGACCTCCGCATATTGATCGGGAACCGACAGGCACCCCTCATTATAGAGTGACCGTTCCTCCGAGGGATCGAACAGCTCCGGATTGATGAACACGCGCGGCTGCTTTATCGGCCGCCCCTCCTCGTCCTCATCCTCCTGCAGGTCGATGACGAGCACCCGTTGCGGGACGCCGATCTGAATGGCGGCGAGCCCGATCCCGGGTGCGGCATACATCGTCTCGAACATGTCCGCGATCAGCAGCCGCAGTTCGTCGTTTACCGTTTCGACGGGTATCGACTTGGTACGGAGCCGAGGATCGGGCGCCTCGAGGATCGGACGTATCGCCATGGGCTTGAGCTAGGTAGTTCGGCCCGCGTCGTCAAGGATGCGGGCCGGACCATGACCTGCTCAATCGGCGGCGATCGCCGCGCCGATCGCGATGCCGGCGAGAGCGCCCAGGACGATGTCGCTGCCGTCGTGATCGCGGTAATAATGCCGATAGCGGGGATAGCCATAGCCGTAGCCGTAATAGCGCGGCACATAATAGCCGCGCGGACCATCATAGCCACGCCAGCCATAATAGCCGCGATCCCAGCGGTGATAACCGTCGCCGCGCCAGTAGCGGTCCCCGCGCCAATGGCGGTCGCCTCGCCAGTGACGATCACCGCGATAATCATCCCAACGATCGCCACGATCCCAGCGGCCGTCGCGCCGCGCATCGGCCGGGGCGACGGCGACGACCGCGCTGCCCAGCACGAGCGCCGCGGCCAATTTTGTCCACAGTCTCTTCATGTCACGCTCCTCAGCGGAGAGCCTGTCGCCGCGGTGGAAACGCGTCCCTTCCCGCCGCTCAGGCTCTCTCATTTGGTCGAAACCGAGCTGGAGTCGGTGAACGTGCAAAGATAAGCGCGCGTAGCTGAACAGGACCCGAACGCAGCTGGCCGGTCAACCGAGCGGCCGGCGCGCCCTGAGCGCCTGCGCAAGTGTGCCTTCGTCGAGATAGTCGAGTTCGCCGCCCACCGGCAAACCATGGGCGAGCTGGGTCAGCCGTACCGGCATATGCTCGAGCCGGTCGGCAAGATAATGGGCGGTGGTCTGGCCTTCCAGGGTCGCGTTCATCGCCAGTACGACCTCGTCGATGCCGCCCCCGTCGATGCGGCCGATGAGAAGATCGATCGACAGGTCTTCGGGTCTCACCCCATCGATCGCCGAGAGCCGGCCGCCGAGGACATGATAGCGGCCCGGAAACAGCCGCGAACGATCCAGCGCCCACAGATCGGGGATTTCCTCGACCACGCAGAGCATCCGCGCATCGCGCCGGGGATCGCTGCAGATTCCGCAGGGATCGCTGGTATCGATATTGCCGCAAATATGGCAGCTTGTCAGTTTGGCGTTGACTGCCTCAAGCGCGCGCAACAGCGGCTCCATCGCGGCTTCGCGCTTCTTGAGGAGGTGGAGGACAGCGCGGCGAGCGGAGCGCGGCCCGAGACCGGGCAGCCGGGCCAGAACCTGTGTCAGCGCGTCGATTTCGGGAGAGGCCATGATGCCGGGAACGATATGGGCTTGCATCCTTGCCTGGCAAGCGTTTCAGAAGAGCTATGCGCATCGCCTTCATGGGAACCCCGGACTTCGCCGTGCCGACGCTGGAGGCGCTCGTCGCGGCCGGGCATGACGTCGCCGCCGTCTATTGTCAGCCGCCGCGCCCGGCAGGACGGGGCAAGATGCTGATGCCGACGCCGGTTCATGCCCGCGCCGAGGCGCTCGGCTTGCCGGTCCGACACCCGGTATCGCTGCGCGATGCCGCCGAACAGGCCGCTTTCGCGACGCTCGAGCTCGATATAGCGGTCGTGGCCGCTTATGGGCTGATCCTGCCGCCGGCAATATTGGAGGCGCCCCGGCGCGGCTGCCTCAACGTGCACGCCTCGCTGCTGCCGCGCTGGCGGGGGGCGGCGCCGATCCAGCGGGCGATACTCGAGGGCGACTTCGTCACGGGCGTCACGATCATGCAGATGGAAAAAGGCCTCGACACCGGGCCGATGCTGGCGACGGCGGAAACCCCGGTCGATCGCAAGACCGCCGGGAATCTTACTGCGGAACTGGCGCGATCGGGCGCCGCTTTGATGACGACGGTGCTTGCCGACCTCGACGGCTATGCTGCCCGCCCTCAGCCTGAAAGCGGGGTGACCTACGCACCCAAGATCGACAAGGCGGAGGCTCGCATCGATTTTCGTCGTGCTGCAGGCCAGGTCGACCGGCAGATACGCGCGTTCAATCCCGCGCCAGGTGCATGGTTCGAGCATGGCGGCGAGCGCATCCGCATCCTCGCCTGTGATCTAGTCGACACCGCCGGCCTCGGCGCGCCGGGCGAGGTGCTCGACGAGCAGTTGACGATCGAATGCCTCGCCGGCGCGATCCGGCCGACCTGGGTCCAGCGCGCCGGCCGGGCGGCGATGGCTACGAGCGAGCTGCTGCGTGGCTTCGCCATCGCGCCCGGCACCCATCTTACATGACCCGCTATCGCCTGACGGTCGAATTTGATGGCCGTCCCTTCATGGGGTGGCAGCGCCAGGCACATGGTCCCAGCGTCCAGCAGGCGATCGAAGAGGCGGTGACTCTGGTCACGGGCGAGGCGGCGGTCCTCCACGCCGCCGGCCGCACCGATGCCGGCGTCCACGCCCGCGCCATGACCGCGCATGTCGACATTGCCCGGCCGATGGCGCCATTTCGGCTGAAGGAGGCGCTCAACGCCCGGCTGCGCCCGCAGCCTGTGGCTATTCTTGCCTGTGAGGCGGTGCCCGACGGCTGGCACGCCCGCTTCTCCTGCATTGGACGCCGCTACAGCTACCGGATCATCAACCGACGGGCTCCGCTGACCTTCGACAAGGGCTTGGCCTGGCAGGTGGCGAAGCCGCTCGACGCCGCAGCGATGCACGATGCGGCCCGGATCCTCGTCGGCAAGCATGATTTCACCACCTTCCGCTCGGCGCATTGCCAGGCCGAGAGCCCGGTCAAGACGCTCGACCGGCTCGATGTCCGCCGCGTCGGCGATATGATCGAGATCGAGGCCGCCGCGCGTTCCTTCCTCCACCACCAGGTCCGCTCGATGGTCGGTTGCCTGATGCTCATCGGCCGCGGCGAATGGAGCGCCGACGACCTCGCCGCCGCGCTCGCCGCGCGCGACCGCGCCCGGCTCGGCTTCAACGCACCACCCGATGGCCTTTTTTTCGTCGAGGCGGTCTATCCGGAGCCATGACCCGCCGCGTTTAGAGCTTGTTAGGATCGATCGGCGAAAAGGGCGGGGATTGGAGATCGATCCATGGGTTTCACTGCCAGCCTTTTCGTCCACAACGGCGCCGACGCCCGGCAGAGCGACCGGCGCGCGGTCGACAGTCTGAGCACCTTGCGGGCGCACAGCCTCGCGGCGGACGTCCATGTCACCGATCTCAGCCGCACGGGTTGCGCTATCGTCAGCTCCGCCGATCTGCCGCTGGGCACCGAGATCAGCATCGGGCTGGTGGGCTTCGGCGCCTTCGACGCCCAAATCGTCCGCCGCGATGGCGAAACCTATGGCTGCGAATTTGCCGAACCGATATCGGCCGATATCGTCGCCAATGCCTTCACCGCCAGCAACGTGATCGCGACGCCCATCGCTCCGATGTTCGAGGAAGCCGCGCGCGCCGTCGCCGAGCCGGAGGCACAGCGCTGGTCGCCCGCGCTGAGGATGATGCTCGTGATCGGCAGCTCGGCCGCGCTCTGGTACGGCATCGTCAACCTGGCGGTCAGCGCTTCGGCCTGATCGACGCGGGCGCCGGCAAGGGCGCCGGCGCAACCTGCAGACCGAGAAAGCTCAACGCCTCGTCGATCGGGATGAAGAGGTTGAGCATGGGTTCGGCGTCAAAGCCGAGATCGGTCAGCCCAACGACCTGCCCCTTCGCGTCGACGATCGGACCCCCGCTATTGCCGTGGGTGACGCCTACGTCGCTCTGGATGAAATTATATCCTCTGTAGACGCGCCGGCCGAAACGATGCCCTTGGTGACCGTGTTCTGGAAATATTGATCCCCCGGCGCCCCCACGGCGTAGACATCCTCGCCAATCTCTACGGGAGTCGTGCGAAGCCGCAAGGGATTCCGGCCTTTGGCGTCCGCCTTGATCACGGCGACGTCGCGCGCTTGGTCGCTTCGCAAGACCTCCCCGAGCACCTCCGTCCCGTCCGACCAACGAACCTTCACATATTGAGCGCCGCGCACCACATGATGATTAGTCAACACATAGCCCTCCGAACTGATCAGAAAGCCGCTTCCGTGGCCGCCACCGGCGAAGACCAGCGCGGTCGAACCGACAACCTCCTTCAGCGAACGGGTCGCACGCGCATTGTTGTCAATCGTTAGAGCCACCAATCCCACGGGTGCGGAACGCGCCACCGAGAGGTCAGCGCCGGGCTTGGCAATCACATTGGTGAACTGCGGGCTTTGCACCAGTTGGCGTACTGCATCGGCAAAGGCGTCCTTCACGACACCGAACCTGCCTCCGCCGTCCGTCTCGGGCCGGTTGGCGACGCCGGTGATTTTCAACCGACCGACGATCTTGCGCTCCAGTTGCGAATATATCTGCCATCGACATCGATGGACGCGGTCCCGCGGGATTTCTCCGGATCTTCGGTTCGGGGATAGCAGACGTTCATGTCGATCCGGTCGATCCCCGCTCCGACCAGAAAGTCGACCGCATCATCGTCGTTGCTTTCAAAAAGCTCTTCCACTCCACCCGGCGCCCGAAACCCAGCTCGCTCGACCTGGTCACGAAAGATCGCCTCAAGGTCCCGATCCTCGATTTCGACTTGACCCGTTCTCCACAACACCTCGTGAGGAATAAGACAGATGCCGCTGCTTTTCTCATAGCCGATTCGATCGCCACGACGAATATTGACGACCACCTTGGACAGCTTCACCGATCCCGCAGACTTGGGCGAAATGAGGAGATCGGCCTTATCGACCGGCTGCACCGCAACCGGAATGGCGGGCGACAGAAAGATTGCGAGCATTGTGAGAAGCCGCAAAGCCAACGTCCCCCGCCCCGCTAACACCATATGCTTAACCGGCATTTCGATGCCCGTTCGAGAGCAATCATTGATTCCCCCCTTTTGTTCCATTCTCGACACATCCTCGAGAGGATGCAAGCTTTGAAAGGTTCAGCGTAATGGCCGTTGGTCACGACCGTCGCAGACGATCTGCCAGCTCCACCGCCTCATGGATGCACCCATCGGAATTGGCGTAGCTCCAGCCGCCGAACCTGCCGATCGTGAAGATGCCGTGCCGCGCGAGCCAGGCGCGCGCCCAGAGCTTGCGGTTGTACGAGCCTCCCATCGGTTCTCTCAGACACGAAGCTTGTCCAATATGGGCCGCCACGCCTCGCCGATGGTCAGCCGCTCCCCGTCCCATCTGAAATTGGTCAGAAGCTCGACCCCGCGGTCGAACTGCTGATAGTCATGCGCGACGAGGAGCATCGGTGGTGGGCTCGCCAGATATTTGTACGGGCCGGCGGCATAGGCATGGGGATGTTCGGGTCCCTCGCGATGGAGCAACAGCATCACGCCGCCACCGAAGCAGGCGAGCAGATGCGCGCCGCCGCCCTGAACCGCGATCGACAGCCAGCATTTGGCGAGGATCTGGAGCTTGGCGAGATTGTAGGGCACGCGCGCCTGAGCAACATAATCTTCGAGGACGATCACCTCCGGAAACCGCCGGGCGATGGCAAGGTCCGGATAATCGCAGTCATGAACATGGTCGGCCGTATACTCTCCGCCGCCCATCCCCCGCGGTCTGCTATAGACGATGTCGAACCGTCGGCCGGCAAGCGCGAAGATTTCCTGCAGCGCATAGAGCGGCAGGAAATTGATCGGCCCGCTGTTCCACTCGACGCTGAATTTGTTCTGGATGAACAGCAGCGGCCGTTCGAAACGCCGTCCCTCGTCGCGATAGCGGGCGCGATAATCAGGCATTATATGCCAATTCTGGCGCGTCGCCGTGAAGCTGTTGCTGCTGGGCCAGTCGCGTTGCGGCGGCGGCAGCCAATGCCGTTCTCCCGCCTTTTCTGCATATTCGCCATCGTCGACGAAATAATAATAGGGCCGCATCCCGCGATAGGTGACGACGCGGCGGCCGGCGAGCAGCCCTTCCTGCTTCAGCCAGTGGACAAAGGGTATGAAGGTCGTGATCTCGTTGCCGAACTCGCCGCGATATTCGATTGTCCCGGTCGCTTTCAGCCGCGCCAGAGCATCGTCGAGCAGCGCCTGATCGCCAACCGCGATCCTCGCGGCTTCATCACCGCCCGCCGTCATTGCGATCTGGCCGATATCCGGCGCAGCATCGGCGCGAAGTCGGCGAGCGTCAGCGATCGATAGTGCGGATCGAAGGCGCGCTGGTCGTAAAGCGCGCAGAATTCCGCCGCGTGATCGAAATGGGGATGGCCGCGGAGCCGTTCGGGGATCTGTTCGGCACAGGCCCGGTCGCCGCGGGCGATCTCCGCCCATTGCGCGGGGGTGCCCTCGCTCATGGCGTGAAACTTGCCGCCCGTCACAGCCATGGCGTCCTAACCAGCACCCCGTCCCCCAAGGCGATGATCCTGTGATCAGGGCACAGACCTGTCAAGCGGGCGGAAAAACCCCTCTCGCCGCTGGAGAAATGGGCTTATGGTATTCGAACTTCACCTGCGTTCATATTCTAGGCGAAGACCCATGCAGGTCTCAGTTTGCTCGTCCCAAGCTCCGCCCAAATCCAGGCATCTGTCGATGTCGAAGAAGTTTTGACGGGCCCAAAGGCGAGAATGATCGCCATGGCCAGCCCGATCAGCAAGATGAGGCGCTTCCATTTCATCTCAATATCTTCCCTGCAGGATTCTGGGACGGAGATGCCCGCTTCTTCATTCGAATCTCCGCCTTCCAGAAGGGAACATAAGGAGAACATTTACCACCCTACATTGCAGGGACGAAGATACGATCTGACATTTACCCGCGTCCCGCCCCGAACAGCCTGCCGAGCGATCGGTCCAGCATCAGCAACTGCCACAATAATCGCCCATGATCGCTGCGGCCGCTTTGATGCGCCGCGACGATCGCCTCCAGCGCGCCGGCATCGAACCAGCCGCTTTCGGCGAGAGCCGACCCGTGCGGGATGCGGCGGGCCTCCTCGGCCAGCGGCCCGCGGAACCAGGCGCTGATCGGGGCGACGAAGCCCATCTTCTTCCGGAAGAGGATGTCGTCGGGCAGATAGCGACGCATAGCCTGCTTCATCAGCCATTTGCCGGCCGATCCGCGCGCGCGCATCGATAGCGGCAGGCGCGCGCCTAGCTCAACCAGCCGATAGTCGAGCAGCGGCTCGCGCACCTCCAGCCCGACCGCCATGCTCGCCCGATCGACCTTGGTGAGGATGTCGCCCGGCAGCCAGATCTTCAGATCGGCATATTGGGCGCGGTCGAGCCCGTCGCGGGCGGGCGCCGCCCGCATCGCCGCGATATAGCGGTCCTCGGCGCGATGGCCCTGCAGCTCGCGCCGCGCCGCGTCGGTCAGGATGCGGTGCCGCAGATGCGGCGGCGTCACGCCGACGGCATGGGCATAGGCCTCCTCGCTCGACCGGCCGAGCTCCTGGAACGTCGCCTTGGCGCGCAGCATCTGCGGCGCCCGATCGAGCTTCGGATAGATGCGGCCTAGCGTGCCGAACAGGCTCTGGCGGGCGACGTCGGGTATCCAGCGGCGGACGCGCTCCTCCATGGCGAAGAAGGTCAGTCGCCTATAGCCGGCGAACGCCTCGTCGGCGCCGTCGCCCGACAGCGCGACCTTCACCGTCTCGCGCGCCAGTTCGGACACGCGGTAGGTCGGCAGCGCCGAGGCATCGGCGAACGGCTCGTCGAAGGCGGCGGCGAGCGTATCGATCAGCCCATAGTCGTCGGCCGAGACGACGCGCGTGCGATGATCGGTGGCGAAGCGTGCGGCGACGGCGGCGGCATGATCCGACTCGTCATGGTCCCGGTGATCGAAACCGATCGAGCAGGTCTTGACCGCCTGCTTGCTCGCCTCGGCCATCAGCGCGACCACGGCCGAGCTGTCGAGCCCACCCGACAGGAAGGCGCCGAGAGGGACGTCGGCGATCATCCGCGACCGGACCGCGACGCGCATTGCCTCCGTCAGCCGATCCGCAATCGCGGCAGTCGAGCCGCGTTCGCGATCGGCAAAGCTCACGTCCCACCATTGGATCGGCGCCGGCACCGGATGGCCGCGCCTCAGCGTGAGATAATGGCCGGCAGGCAGCTTCTTCACCCCCGCGACGATACTGCTGTCGTCAGGGACATAGCCAAAGGCCAGATAATCCTCGACCGCGCCGGCATCGGGCACCCGCCGCAGCAGCGGATGGGCGAGCAGCGCCTTCAGTTCGGATCCGAAGGCGATACTTCCGTCCGACAGCTCGGCGTAGAACAGCGGCTTCACGCCCAGGCGGTCGCGCGCCAGGAACAGGCATTGGCGGTTCGCATCGTGAATCGCGAAGGCGAACATGCCGTTCAGTCGCGACAGGCATTCGGTCCCCCAGCGGCGCCAGGCGTGGAGGATCACCTCGGTGTCGCTATGGCTGCGGAAGACGTGCCCTGCGGCTTCCAGTTCGCTCCGCACCTCGCGAAAATTATAGATCTCGCCGTTGAAGACGACCACGGTCGCGCCATCGGCGCTCGCCATCGGTTGCGACCCACCGGCCAGGTCGATGATCGACAGGCGGCGGTGCCCGAGGCCGACTCCCGGCCCCGTCCAGACGCCTTCGCCATCCGGACCGCGATGCGCGATCGTGTCGGCCATGGCCCGGACCCGCGCCGCGTCGACAGGCTTGGCGGTTTCGAGATGGTAGATGCCGGTTATGCCGCACATCAGCTTTCATCCAGATTAGATTACCTCGTCACCCGGCTTTGAGCCGGGGTCCTGCTTCTTCCTTGACGTTGAAAGGCAGCGGGACCCCGGGTCAAGCGCAGGGTGACCAAGGCGCCTACGATCCAACCATGGCATCGAGCATCGCCAGATGCGCCGCCCAGCCATAGCGGGCAATCATGTGAGCGCGCGCGGCTTGCCCCATTGCGTCGCCCCGTGCAGGATCGGCGAGCAACTGGCTGACCGCATTGGCCATGTCATAGCCTTGCGCCACCAGGAGATGGCGGCCGTTTTCCGCGTCGATGCCCTCGCGCGCCGCGGCGGAGATAACCGCCGGACGCGCCATCGCCATCGCCTCAAGCACCTTGTTCTGCACGCCGCGCGCGATCTCCATCGGTGCCACGACCACCGCCGCCGCCGCGAGCCACGGCCGGATATCGGGCACCTCGCCGGTGACGAGGACATTCTTCTGTGTCGCCAGATCGCGGACGGCCGGGGGCGGGTCGCGACCGACGATCGCGAACAGCGCGGCCGGATGCTTGGCGCGGATCGCCGGAAAGGTGCGCAGCGCGAAGCGGCGGACCGCATCGATGTTGGGGCGGTAGTCCATCTGCCCGGTGAAGACGATCATCGGTTCGGCGCCCTCGACGCGGCGGAAGCGCGCGGGATCGAAGAAATCTGTATCGATGCCGTTCTCGAGCGCGCGCACCTGCCCCACGCCAGGCCCTCCGCGACTGCGGAACAACGCCGCCTCGGCTTCGCTCACGAAGAGGCTGACGTCGGCCCGGCGCGCGACCAGACGCTCATAGCGCGCCAGAAGGCGGCCCTCGCGGCGGTTTGCCCAGCCCGTCAGGCCCCGCCCGGCCTCGCCATAAGCGCGGAATTTCTCGCTATCCATGTCGACGAAATCCATGATGAACCGCCGTCCATCGCGATCATCGGGAACGAATTGCGCCATCTGGCCCGAATAGGCGAAAATGGTGTCGATTGGCCGCTGGTGGAGCAGTCGCTCGACGATGCCCGACATTCGCCGCGAGCCGAAGACGGCGACCGAGGCCGGGCGCCCCGTGACCAGAGACTCCATCCCGGCGCGCAGGCGCGATACGCGGCGAACTTCGACATGGAGCGAGGCGAGATCCGGCGATAGCGCCTCGGCGGCCTCGCGGTCGCGTTCATCGTCGACGAAGCCGATGACATGCGTTGGCTTCAGGCCCGCAAGATGGCGCAGGATATGGAAGCCGCGGATGCGATCGCCCCGGTCTGGCGGATTGGGAATGCGATGCGCGAGGAACAATATCTCGCCCATCAGCCGAGGCCCCGCGCGATCCAGGGCCCGATCCGGTTTGCAACACCGAGCGGCAGCTTCTGCCACAGCGCGACCTGAAGCCGGTAGCGCGGATCGGCGGGGTTGACGCTGCGCGGCCGCCAGCCGTCCGCAGTGCGCGTGGCGTAGGACAGCGGCTCGGCCTCGAAACCCCAGTTCTTCTTGAAGGCGAAAGCGCCGCTGCCGACCTTCGACCGGCCGAAATCGAAGGTCGTGCAGCCCCGCCTCCGCGCATGTCCCATCAGCGCATAATACATCAGGTCGTTGGCGCGCCATGCACGGGCGCTATGCGATCCGCCGCCCCAATAGGGCATCACTGCGCCCTTATGGTAGAGGCTCAGCACGCTCGACAGCGGCCGTCCGTCCCGGCTCACCGTCAGGATGTCCGCGTCGTCGCCGAAGCCGTCGAGCACCGCATCGAAAAGCGCGCGTGGAAAGACCGGGGTGCCAAGATTGCGGACGCTTTCGGCGTAGATCGCATAATGGTCGGCGCGGTCCTGCTCGGTTCGCCCTGTCCGCACGTCGAGCCCGAAGCCGAGTGATCGCCGCACCTCGGCGCGCTGCTTCCGGGGGATCGCCCGCAATTCGGCCTCGTCATCGGGCGCGAGCGGCCGCGCGAAGCCGGCATGGGCGCCGCGTTCCACATGCCAGCTTTCGGCCGAAGGCAGCCCGCCGCCACGCAGTTCGAGCGTCGGGCAGCTCAACCGTTGGGCCAAGCGCCAGGCGGCTTCGGCCAGCGCATCGACGATTGCCTGATCGTCGCCGATAGCTCCTCCTCCAACGGCGAAACCCGAGGATATCAATGCCCGGCCGAACAGGGGAGAATGGATCTCGCTGAGCGGCATCACGCCATGGAGCTGAGGATCTTCGCCTGCCACCAGATACCAGCATCGCTGCCCGCACCCGCGCTCGATCGCCTCGAGCCAGGCGATGCGATGAAAGGCGGTGCCCTGGCGATGGCGCGCGACATAGTGCTCGATCGCCGCCGCCGCGGGCGGATCGTCGAGCCTGGCGATCCTGACCCCCGCCATCGGTGCTATGCTGCCCTGCTCGCCTCGGCAGCCGCGGCATCGGCAACGCTGCCCCAGCGAAATTCCTGGATCAGCCGGTGCAGCTTGGCCTCCATCGCCCCCAGGCGCGAATAATGGCGCAGCTTCGATCGCAACGGCGCGTTGACGAGCCGCGGCTGTGACGGATCGATCTCCCACGGGTGAAAATAGAAAATCGCCGGCCGGCCCTCGCGATTTACCTGTCGGATCGCCCAGCGCGAGAAACGATAGGGAAGCAGCCGGAAAAAGCCGCCCCCTCCCGCAGCCAGCAATTTGCCGCCGAACTTGGCGCTGGTCACGGGTAACTCGACCAGCGCGCTCTCCTTCACTGGCCGGAAGGCGAAACGCGGCGCGCCCGGCCAGCCATAATGATCGTGCGAGATCGGTGCCACGCTGGACGAATAGGCATAGCCCTCCTCGGCCAGTATCTCGTGCGCCCAGGGCGTGCGCGAGTCGATCGAGAAGCTCGGGGCGCGATAGCCCGCCACGCGTCGGCCGGTCAGATCCTCGAGCAGAGCGCGGGTCCGGCCGATATCGGCCCGAAATTGTCCGGGCGTCATCGTGAAAACACGCACATGGTCCCAGCCATGGCTCGCCACCTCATGACCGGCGGCGGCGATCCGGCGGATGAGGTCGGGATACCGCTCCGCCACCCAGCCGAGCGTGAAGAAGGTCGCATATACCCCATGGCGAGCGAACAGGGCGAGCACCGCCTCGCTGTTGCGTTCGACACGCGGCTGCAGCGTGTCCCAGTCCTCGCGTCTGACAATTCGCTCGAAGGCTCCGACCTGGAACCAATCCTCGATATCGACCGACAGGCCGTTGACGACCATCTGTCCTATGCTGCGCCCCGGCTTTCGCCGACCTCGACCGCGAAAGTCGGATCGGTTTCGACCAGTTCGACCAGCAGGGCGAAGGTACGGCGCAGAATCTCCTCCTGCTCCGCAAGCCGCGCCTCGAGCTCGGCACAACGCGCTTCAGGATCGTGCGGCGGCGCGGGCTCCAGATTCGTGATGGCTGCTGCCTCGCTCCTCGCCGCAGGCGGAGGCGGCGCCCCGCCATCATCCTCGGGCTCGACCGAAAATCGCGCATAGGAGGCTGCCGGCGCGGCCGGCGACAGGCGCTTTGCAGGTGCAGGTGCAGGTGCAGGGTAGGGATCCGGCTCCACCGTGTAACGCGCCGGCGCTGATATCGCTACGGGCTCGGCACTGGTTGCGTGCTGCACCGAGGCCAAGCCGTCATAGCGTGGCGGCTGCTCGATTGAGGGCGGCGGAATATCGCTCGGCAGGGCGGCGAACAGGGCCTCTTCCGCGGCGCGCTCCTCGCTGGGTGCAGCCGGCGTACCCTCGGATGCGGGAGAGCCCGGGACACCGCTCTCCGTCGCCAGATCGGCCGCCACTTCCTCGACAACCTCGCCGTCGATTTCACTGAGCCGCTCGATCGCGCCTTGCAGCATCACCCGTCCTGCCAGCATGTTGAGCCGGCGGGGAATACCCCCCGAGAGCCGATAAAAGGCTTCATGCGCATCGGGTGTGAAGCGGGGCGTCCCTTTCCAGCCCGCGCAGGCGAGCCGGTGCATGACATAGGGCGCCGCCTCGTCCGGATTCATCGCGGTGAGATGGTGCGTGGCAATGATGCGCTGGCGGAGCTGCTCGAAGCGAGGCTCGGCCAGGGCCTGCCGAAATTCGGGCTGGCCGAGCAGAAATATCTGCAGCAATGCCTGGCCGTTGACCTGGAAGTTCGAGAGCATGCGCAGCTCTTCCAAAGCGGACGCCGACAGATTCTGGGCCTCGTCGACGATCAGCAGCGTGCGCCGCCCATTGCGCTTCTGATCGTAGAGAAAGCGTTCGATACGAGCCAGCAGCTGCCCCTTGGCGTCGACGTCGGCCGCGATGCCCAGCGCGAACGCCACGACCCGCAAAATATCCTCGCCTTCGAGCTGGGTCGAAACGAGGTTGATCGCGGTCAGGCGGGAGCGGTCGATCGTCGCCATCAGCCTGCCGACGAGCATCGTCTTGCCGGTGCCGGGATCACCAGTGATGACGATGAAGCCTTCGCCTTGGGCGAGGCCGTAACCCAGATAGGTCATCGCCTTCCGGTGCGTCGCGCTTTCGAAATAGAAACGCGGATCCGGCGTGAGCTGAAACGGCCGATCGCTCAGGCCGTAGGGATCATGATCCAAGCCAATCCTCCCGCGCGACCATAGGCCTCAGAAATCATACCGAACGCCCAGCTGAGCGCGCCCCTCCACATCGGTTGTGTCCCCATCCTCCTTCGAAGCATCCACCGAAAACCGTGCCTGCGCCCTGAGACCGCGCCCAAAGGTCCTATAATAGCTGGTACTGAACAGACCGGAGACGACATCCGATGTTCCGGCTTGTCCATTCTTAAACATATTGCCGTTGAAAGAAAAGCTGAGCCCGGATTTGCTGCTCAGCCGTCCCGCAATTTCGAGACTTCCATAAAAACTCTGATCGACGACGCCATCGAGTGAGAAGAGGGTTCCGGGCACATCGATATAGGTGCGGTGCGAATAGCCGAGCATTGTCGCGAGGTTCCAGCGCCGCATCCGATGGACGAACAGCAGGGTCGCCGCTCGTTCGCGATAGGTGTTGCCCGATGCTTGGCCGAGCGCACCGCCCAGGCAACGGCCCTCGCCCGCGGTCTTCCCGAACAGGCAATCCTGGAAGGCACGGCCCGGATCGACCGAACGATCGAGATCGAGATTGGTCGGTGCGTCGCTGAGCGCGCTCGATACGTCCTGAGCGAAGCTTTGGATGCGATCGGTGACCGCGAGCGTGAGGCCGGTGCGGTCGCTGGGCCGCATTTGAATGAGCGCCGTCACCGAAAGATCGCCATAGCGCCGACCTGCCCGGACTTCGGCGCGGGTGCGCCGGGACGGCCGCCAGACGATCCCCGCATCGGCGATCAGCCCGGCGACGTCGTAGGTGAGGAAACGCGGGCTCGCCGGGTCGGCGACGAAGCGGCCGTTGCGGGTGGTGACGGGCAGGCCGGTTCCCGGATCGACCAAGGCCGATCGCTGCGAGGTCGTCGTGCTCTCATAGCCGGCGCTGCCGACATAGGCGAGCGAGCCGGTCAGCGGTATCGTGATCTCCCCGACAACGCTTTTCGATCGGAGATGCTGGGCCAGCGCCGTCGCGTTCTCGCGCCGGTACTGGGATGTCACTTTCCAGTCGAGGGGCAGCTCACCGCGCTCCATCCCGATGACGATCTGCGCTTCCTGGTTGCGGGCGCTCTCGAAACGATTGGCCAGCGCCCTTCTGGAGAGAAGGGCATCCTTGCCGTCGTTGGTCGTATAGCTTTGGAGGTAGCTGGCGGCGAAATCCAGATCGCCGACATGATGGGCCAGCGTCGGCTGCATATAGATCGAATAGGTCTGGGCGAGGTTTTTCGCGTTTGCGCCATTGAGCTGCGGCGCCGGTCCGGCGGGATCGACCCGGCTTCTCGTGGCGATGGCGCCGGCGTCGAGGGTCAGCCACTCGTCCACGAGCTTGGCCTCCATGCGCAACAGGCCATCCTGCGTCACATTCTCGTCGACCTCGCCCCACTCGCCGAGACGATAGCCGAGCCGATAGGTGCCCGCCATCTGGAGGCGGCGATTGCTGAACCTCGCGGAAGCCGTCCCTGCGAACTCGGTGTAGATCGCGTCGTCGCCATTGTCGCCCGAGAGCTGATCCTCCACAAACTGCTGGACCTCGGCCGATGCGGCGAATTCCGGCCGCTCGGCGTGCGCTATGCCACAAGCGCCGGCACCCAGGACAAGGGCCAGCCAGCTTCGGGCCGCGCGCGCGTTCATCGCGGTGCTTCGTAGCCATAATAGCTACCGAAGCGGCGCGCGTTCGGCGCGAAGCGCGCGCCGTTCAGCAGCAGCTGAATCTCTTCGCATCCGCCGAGAAGCAGCACGGCGTCGCGGAGCTCGGCCTCGCCGGTCTTGTCGGCGCGCACGACCAGCAGGACCTGGCCGACATGGTAGGCGAGGACCGAAGCGGGCGACGCGGCCAGGGCGGGGGGGCTGTCGAACAAAATGATCCGGTTGGGCCTGTGCGCAAGCCGCTCGATGATCGCGCGGGTGCGATCGGCCGCGATCAGCTCGGTCGCTTCATTGGTGTATTTCCCCGACGGCAGGACCGAGAGATTGCCGATGTCGGTCTTTATGACCAGTGTCTCGACGTCGATGGCGGTGTCCGCGAGCGCGTCCATCAAGCCGACGGGGCCGTCGATGCCCAATGTGGAAAGCACGGTGGGTTTGGCGAAATCGCCGTCGATCAACAACACCTCGATGTCGCGCTCATTGGCCATCGAAAGGGCAAGGTTTACCGCGCAGAAGGTCTTCCCCTCATTGGGATTCGCCGAACAGATCAGCACGCGGCGACCATTCGGCAATGCAGTAGGACCGACGGCGTTGAGCAGCAGCGCTCGCTTGACGATACGGAACTCCTCGGCAAGCGCCGTGATCGCGGCATCGGGCATGACGAAGCCCTGATCGATCAACTCGGCGCGGTTCACCTTGGCCACGCGATGAACAATCTCCGGCTCCTCGAACGCCGGGGCGCCGGGCTGATGCGACCAGCCCTCCGTCGCCGAGGGCGCAGGCCAGGCCGGCATTTCGCGGTGAGGCGGTAATGGGACCGAAAGCGGCATATCGCCTGGTTGGGACGATGAGGGTACCTCCCCGTCGGACGAACCGACGCGGGCGCGCAGCACCGCGTCGAAGTCGTAAAGGGAGCCTGCGCGCTCGATCAGCGAGCCGCCGCCGCTGCGCCTGCCCTTGGGCGGTTGGCTGTCCTTGGGATCGCTCACGGCCTCACGCCACCATGATCCGCTTGACGAACTCGATCAGCAGCAGGAGCACGAACATGCCCGGCAGGCCCGCCGCAGCCGAGGAGAACCACATCATTTGCTTGCGGCGCGCGGCGCGCGCATCGGCGGTGACCACCTCGGAGATCGAGCCGAGGACGGGCAAGCCGCTCGCCTTGGCGAGTTGCTGCGTCGTCGTGAAGACATTCGACAGCTGGCTCTTGGCGAAGGCAACGCCCGATCCGACCGCGATGCCGGCCAAGAGCACGCCGGTGATCAGCATCGTCCGGTTGGGCGCCGCCGGCCGCTTCGGCAGCGACGGCTGATCGATCACGCGGAATTGGACTCCCTCGGTCTTCCCGGCGGCCGCATCCACCTTGAGCTTGGCCGCCTCGCGCTGGGCGAGCAGCTTGTTGTACTGGTCCTTCAGCACGTCATAGTCGCGGTCGATCCGCGCCTGGTCGATTTGCTGGCCCGGCGCCGCCGTCTGCCGCGCGGAGATCAGCACGATGTCGTTCTGGATCTGGCCCTTGCGCGCACTTAGCGCGGCGACGTTGCCCGCGCGCTCGGCCTGCATCGACTTCAGCGAGACATAGACCGGATTGGGCGTCATCGGCATGCTCGAGCGCGGCCCTCGGGCCTTCTGCGCGCGGAGCTGAGCGAGTTGGGCGCGCATCGCGATGACGTCCGGATGCCGTTCGGTCCAGCCGCGCGAGACGGACTCGGCGAGGGACGTTTCGAGCTGCGCGATGCGCTGGTCCATCACGTCCATGCCGTTGACCGAACCCGCCGGGATCTCCGCCGGAGTGGCGGCAAGCTGCCCGTTCACCGCCGCCAGCGCACTCTGGGCGGTCATCAGGTCGGATTCGAGGTTGCCGAGCTGGTTGCGCGCCATCTCCATGCGCTGATCGAGCGATCCGATGCCGGGCAGCGATCCGATCGTCTCCTGCGCGATCGTCGCGCGGCGGCGATCTACCGCGGCGAGTTCCTGGGCGCGGCGGCGCAGCTCGCCGTCGAGAAAGGCGAGCGCCTCGGCATTGTTGGTGCGATTGCCGATCAGATTCTCCTGCACGAAGATCTCGACCAGCTTCTGCGTCACGTTGCGGGCGATATGGGCGGTCTGCTCATCCGATACGCCTTCGAGGCCGACGCGGGTCTTGATCTCGATCAGGTCCTCCCCCTGCGCGGTGATCGAGATGCCGTTGCGCAGCGATCCCATCAACGCCAGGCCCTCGACCGAGGTCAGCGGCCGCTCGCCGTTCGATACCGACATCACCACGCGCTTCAATATCTCGCTCGAGGTCAGCGACTGGCGTACGCGATCGACGCCGCTGCGCGATTCGCTGCCGCTGCCGTCGCCGAGCAGGGACCTGACCTGTACCTGGACGCGAGCGCTGCTTTCATAGGCGGCGGGCACGCGCATCACCATCACCCAGCCGATCAGGCAGAAGGTCCATGCCACCGCGAGCGCGAGCCAGCGCATACGCCAGATGGCGTAGAGCGCGAGCCTGATCTCGGTATAGATGATCTCCATCTACTTCAGCACCGCCCCCAACGGTCTCGCATCAGAAGATACTTTCCGGGATGATGATCACATCTCCCGGCATCAGCTTGACATTGGCCCTGATGTCCCCGCGCTTGAGCAGATTGTCGAGCCGCAGCTTATACTCCTGTTGGCGCCGGCTGACGGGATCGTAGCGCACCAGCTTGGCGCGATTGCCGGCGGCAAATTCCGAAAGGCCGCCGACGGCGATCATCGCGTCGAGCAGCGTCATGTCCGCCCGATAGGCGATGGCGGCCGGCTTGCTCGCCCCGCCGACGATGCGGATCTGTCGCGCGAAGGTACCCGAAAAATTGTTGATGATGACCGAGACGATCGGATCCTTGATGTAGACGAGCAAGGCTTCGCGAATATCGTCGGCGAGTTTGGTGGGAGTCTTGCCGACCGCAACCATGTCGTTGATCAGGGGCAGGGTGATGCGACCGTCCGGCCGTACCTGGACCTGGGCGCCGAGCTCGGGATTACGCCAGACGAATACGGTGAGCGCATCGAGCGGGCCGATCGTGTAGTCCTCGCCGGGAACGGCATTCTCGGGCACCACCGGCGCGGAGGGCAATTCCCGCTGCTTCGCGGCCGCGACCGGCATCGCGAGGCACAGAGCGACGGCGAGCAGCGTGCGAAACCCCCTTGTCAACGCAGCCGGCAACCCCATCGCGATCTTCTCCGCGGCGATATCGATGGAACCCCAATATTCCACCGGCATCAGGCCGCTCAGCTACTCATAAACCATGAATATAAGTTTAGGAATCACAGGATTTCGGCTCCGTCCACGGTTAATTCGAACGGTGGCGGATGCCCGAGGAAGGATTGAGGGCTCGCGCTGGCGCCATAGGCGCCGGCCAGGAACAGCGCGACGATATCGCCGACATCCGCCCGCGGCAGCCCGACCTGGTCGCCGAGACGATCGATCGGGGTGCAGAGGCAACCTACCACGCTGACGGTTTCGAGCGGCGCGTGCGGATCTATATTAGCCAGTGAAATCGGATAGTTGCGTCGAACCACCGTGCCAAAATTGCCGCTTGCGGCAAGCTGGTGATGCAGGCCGCCATCGACGATCAGGAAGGTTTCGCCATGGCTCGTCTTGCGATCGACGATCCGCGTCAGATAGACCCCCGCCTCGCCGACCAGCCAGCGGCCGAGCTCGATTGTGAACGCCGTGTCGGCCAGCAGCGGCGGGCGGGCGGACAGGGTCTCGGTCAGCGCCCGCCCGACCTTCTGTTCGTCCAAAGTCTTATCCGCGGCGAAATGAGCTATGCCGAAACCACCGCCCAGGTTCACATGCGGGGGCCGGAAACCGGTCTCCTCGCTGATTCGTGCTGCCAGCAGCAGGGTCGAGCGTTGCGCCTCGATCAGCGCCTCGGCGTCGAGCGCCTGCGAGCCGGCGAAGATATGCAGCCCGCGATAGTCGGCACCGGCCTCGGCGATCCTGTGGACGAGCGCCGGCACCTGATCGGCGTCGACGCCGAACGGCTTCGCCCCCCCGCCCATCTTCATGCCCGAACCTTTGAGCTCGAAGTCGGGATTGACCCTGACGGCGAGCCGCGGCGTCCGGCCCATCGCGCGGCCGATGGCGATCGCGCGCTCGGCCTCGCGCGCGGATTCGAGGTTGATCGTGATGCCCGCGTCGATCGCCATCGTCAGTTCGCCGTCGCGCTTGCCGGGCCCGGCGAAGGAGATGCGCCCGGCCGTCACCCCTGCGTCGAGCGCCAGCCTCGCCTCTCCGGCCGAGGCGACGTCGATCCCATCGACGAGCGCGGCGATCGCAGCAATGAGCGGTGGGTGCGGATTGGCCTTTATGGCATAATGGAGCGAGACGCCGGGGAAGGCGGCGCGGAAGCGTGCGATCCGGTCGCGCACTACGCCGAAGTCATAGACGAACAGCGGCGTGCCCCCGGCCCGATCGATCCAGTCCGCCGCGCTGCGCCCGCCGATCATCAGCGCGCCATCGACGCGGCGATGGTCAGAAGGGATCGGTCCCATCGGCTTCATCGCGCTACCTCCGCCTTCAGGGCCGCCCGATCGAGCTTGCCATTGGCGTTGCGCGGCAGTTCGTCGCGCCAGATCACCCGGGTCGGCTGCATGAAATTCGGCAGATTCCGCTTGAACCAGTCGCGCAGCCGCTCGTCGGCGCCCGCACCGCTCCGGCGCGCATAGAGCAGGATTGCCTGGCCGAGCCGTTCGTCCGGCACGCCGATCGCCACGGCCTCCGATGCCGCCCCGCTGGCCATCGCCGCCTCCTCGATCTCGGTCGGGCTGATCCGGTTTCCAGCGCTCTTGATCATCTCGTCGTCGCGGCCGACGAAGCGCAGTAGCCCGGCCGCGTCGCGGACCACGGTATCGCCGGACCAGACCGCGGTGCCGCCATAGCGCGCCGCCGCCGGCGCGGGCCGGAAGCGTTCGGCGGTGCGTTCGGCATCCCGCCAATAGCCCTGCGCGACCAAAGGACCGGCATGGACCAGTTCGCCCGGTTCGCCATCGGCGGCAAGCACGCCATCCGGACGAACGACCATCACCTCGGCAAAGGGGATCTCCGTGCCGATCGAGTTGGGATGCGCGTCGATCAGCGCCGGGTCGAGATAGGTCGAGCGGAACGCCTCGGTCAGGCCGTACATCGAGAAGAGCCGCGCCTCGGGGAAAAGACCGCGCAGCCTGCGTACCAGCCCGATGCTCATCCGCCCGCCGCTATTGGTCAGGCGGCGCACCGGCGCCACCGCCTCCGGCGGCCAGTCGAGCTCGGCAAGCTGGATCCACAGCGGCGGCACCCCTGCCAGGGTGGTGATGCCGTGCCTCGCCACCGCCTTCGGCACGTCGCGTGGCACCAGATAGTCGAGCGGATAGGCACAGCCCCCCGCCGCCCAGGCCGACAGCAGCTGGTTCTGGCCATAGTCGAAGCTCAGCGGCAAAAGGGCGAGGACGCGGTCGTCGTCGTGAAGGTCGAGATAATGCGCGACGCTGACCGCGCCGAGCCATAGATTGGCATGGCTCAGCATCACCCCCTTGGGCCGTCCGGTCGAGCCCGAGGTATAGAGGATGGCGGTCAGCGCCGCCGGGTCCCAGCACGAAGGCGGCAGCGGCCGGTCGCCCGTCAGCAGCGCCTCGCCCTCCTCCTCCAGCAGCAGGCGGCACCCGGCCGGCCGGTCGGCCGCCTCGATCGTCTCCGCCCGGCCGCGATTGCTGATCAGCAGTGCGGCGCCGCTGTCGGCCAGGATATGCGCGGCCTGGCCGTGCTTGAGCAGCGGGTTGATCGGCACATGGACGAGCCCCGCCCGCGCGGCGGCGAGCGGCATCAGGCAGGCGATGCGGTTCTTCGAAAGCCAGGTCGCGACGCGGTCGCCGGGCGCCAGTCCCTGCGCGAGCAGCGCCGCCGCCAGCAGCCCGACCAGAGTATCGAGCCCGGCATGATCGAGCGACCCGGCCCGATCGACCAGCGCCGTCGCCGATCGCTCGCCGCGGCGGGTGAGATGGTCGAGCGGCCTGGGGACCGGATCGGGAGCGCGGTGCGTCATGGCGTCGAAAATATATCCGGAATCTTGTCGTGCCTCCCCCAAAGGTTTACGGGGGCCGCGTTTTTGAAGCGAGCGGGGGTTTCGACGTGGGCACGAACGACTCCAACGGCACCACCGATGTGGTGCGTTCGGTGCTGGTCGACATCCTCGCGATAGACCCCGACCGTGCCGCCGGCTTCACCGCCGACACCGCGCTGTTCGGCGCGCTGCCGGAACTCGACTCGATGGCGGTCGCCGGGCTTCTGACCGAACTCGAGGACCGGCTGCACATCATCATCGACGATGACGAGGTCGATGGCGAGATGCTTGAGACCTTCGGCGCGCTGGTCGCGTTCGTGCAGGGAAAGTTGGGGGGCTAACCCATTTTCGGACCGGCGATGCCTCACGCCGCTACGGTCGCGTGCGCCTCGAAATCCTGCTCGGCCAGGAAGCGCTCGGCGTCGAGCGCCGCCATGCAGCCGGTGCCCGCCGCCGTCACCGCCTGGCGATAGACCTTGTCGGAAACGTCGCCGCAGCCGAACACGCCGGGGATGTTCGTCCTTGTCCCGCCTTTTTCGACGATCAGATAGCCGTCCTCGTCGAGCTCCAGATGACCGCGGAACAGCTCGGTCGAAGGATGATGCCCGATCGCCACGAATCCGCCGTCGACCGCCAGCTCGGAGGTCTCGCCGGTCACCGTATCGCGCAGCGCGATCGCGACCAGCCCCGCCGTCCCTTCGCCGCCAATGAAGCGATCGACCGCCTTGTTCCACAATATCCGGATGTTCGGATGCGCGAACAGCCGGTCCTGCAGGATCTTCTCCGCGCGTAGCGAGCCGCGCCGATGGATCAGCGTCACGTCCTGGCTGTGGTTGGTCAGATAGAGCGCCTCCTCGACCGCGGTGTTGCCGCCGCCGATCACGGCCACCTTCTTGCCGCGATAGAAGAAGCCGTCGCAGGTGGCGCAGGCCGAGACGCCCTTGCCGCCCAGCTCCTGCTCGCCCTCGACCCCCAGCCATTTGGCCTGCGCCCCCGTCGCGATCACCAGCGTGTCGCAGACATAGACGGCGCCGCCGTCGCCCTTCAGCCGGAACGGCCGCTCGGAGAGATCGACGTCGACGATCATGTCCCATATCATCGTCGCCCCGACATGCTCGGCCTGCGCGCGCATTTCGTCCATCAGCCATGGACCCTGGATCACGTCGCGAAAGCCCGGATAATTCTCGACGTCGGTGGTGATGGTCAGCTGCCCGCCCGGCTGCAGCCCCTGGACGACGATCGGTGCGAGGCCGGCGCGCGCGCCGTAGATCGCGGCGGAAAGCCCGGCCGGCCCCGATCCGAGGATCAGCATGCGGGTCGAATGTGTCGCGGTCATCAAGGCGGCTCCAAATCGCGAATCTGTACGGCCCAGATAGGGATGCGCCGCCCGCATTGGCAACGGGTGCGGCTGCAACCGGCGCCCGATGGCATTTCTATGCGCGCCGATAGGCCGGATTGCCGCGGGGGCGGGGGCGGGGGCGGGCACGGGCGCATCTTTCTATCGTAAATTCCCGATGCATATTGCCTGAACAGAACGCATCGGATAATCCCGATTAATGAACAATGATTCGGCGATTTGCGCCTTGGCCGCGCTCGCGCATCCGACGCGCCTCGATGCGTTTCGGCTGCTGGTCCGACACGAGCCCGACGGCTTGCCGACCGGCGCCCTGGTCGAGGCGAGCGGTCTGAGCCAAAGCACCTTCTCGACCCACCTCGCCGTCATGGCCAGAGCCGGCCTCGTCACTACCGAAAGGCGCGGCCGCCAGCAGATCCAGCGCGCGAACATGCCGACGCTGGTCGCTCTGATGACCTTCCTCGCCAGGGACTGCTGCGGCGGCCGCGCCGACCTCTGCGAGCCGCTGCTCGCCGAACTCTCCTGCTGCTGAAGGATGGCCCCGTGACCGACGTCATCATCTACCACAATCCGGCGTGCGGCACCTCGCGCAACACGCTGGCCATGATCCGCAACGCCGGCATCGAGCCGCATGTCGTCGAATATCTGAAGACGCCGCCAGCGCGCGCCCTGCTGATCCAGCTTATCGAGCGCGCCGGGATGAGCGCACGGGCATTGCTGCGCGAGAAGGACACGCCTTATGCGGAGCTTGGCCTGAGCGACGGCACATTGTCCGACGATGCTCTTCTCGATGCGATGATGGCGCACCCGGTCCTCATCAACCGGCCATTGGTGGTGACGCCGCTCGGTGTGAAGCTCTGCCGCCCTTCCGAGCTGGTGCTCGACATCCTGCCCGACCCGCAACGCGGCGCTTTCGCCAAGGAGGATGGCGAGCAGGTCGTCGACGAAGCCGGCCGGCGGCTGCGCTGATGGGGACGTTCGAGCGCTATCTTTCGCTATGGGTGGCCCTGTGCATCCTGGCCGGCATAATGCTCGGACAGGCGATCCCCGGCCTGTTCGCCGCGATTGCTTCGGCCGAGATCGCACATGTGAATCTGGTCGTCGCCGCACTGATCTGGCTGATGATCATCCCGATGCTGCTGAAGATCGACTTCGCCGCGCTCGGTTCGGTCCGCCGCCACTGGAAGGGCGTGGGCGTCACCTTGTTCGTCAACTGGGCGGTGAAGCCTTTTTCGATGGCCGCGCTCGGCACTCTGTTCCTCGGCTGGCTATTCGCGCCGCTTCTACCCGCCGGCGAGATCCCGTCCTACATCGCCGGCTTGATCCTGCTCGCCGCGGCCCCCTGCACCGCGATGGTCTTCGTCTGGTCGAACCTGTGCGACGGAGAGCCGAGCTTTACGCTGAGCCAGGTGGCTTTGAACGATCTGCTGATGGTCTTCCTGTTCGCGCCGCTTGTCGCCCTGCTTCTCGGCGTGGCCTCGGTGACGGTGCCGTGGGAGACGCTGCTGCTCTCGGTCGGTCTTTACATTGTTGCCCCGGTGATCGCGGCGCAGCTGCTGCGCCGGTCGCTGCTCGCCTCGGGCGGCCGGCCCGCGCTGGACCGTCTGCTGGCCCGCCTCGGCCCGGTATCGCTGATCGCGTTGCTCGCGACGCTGCTGTTGCTGTTCGGCTTCCAGGGCGAGCAGATCGTCGCGCGGCCCGTCGTCATCGCGCTGATCGCCGTGCCCATCCTGATCCAGGTCTATCTCAACGCCGGCATCGCCTATTGGCTGTCGCGCCGGTTGGGCGTCGCCTGGTCCGTTGCCGCGCCGTCGGCACTGATCGGCGCATCCAACTTCTTCGAACTCGCCGTCGCCGCCGCGATCTCGCTGTTTGGCCTCAAGAGCGGGGCCGCGCTGGCGACCGTCGTCGGGGTGCTGGTCGAGGTTCCGGTGATGCTGTCGGTCGTTACGATCGTGAAGCGGTCGCGGGGCTGGTATGAGCGGACGGCCATATGAGCCGGCTGGTCAGGCGCGCGCCGCCCGCATCGGCAACCGCTAGGGCTTTACCTGGCCTTCATCTTCGGTCGTTACGGAAGGAAGATTGCATGGGTGGCAATGGACCGATTCCGGTGAGACCGAAAGCGCATTTGAGGGCCCTGTTCGACGACCGCCACGGCTGGAGCGCGCTCAAATTCGTGCTCACCGCCTGCCTGACCGCCACGATCGCGCTGTCGATTTCGCCCGAATTCCGCAACCACCCGCTGGTGAAAAAGCCGCTCGACGAGCTGCGAAGCTATTCGCCGGAAACGGTGAGCGCGATCATGGGCGCGTTGAAGCGGTAGCGCGGACAGAGCGGCCCGGTCATCTTCCGGCTGCCACTCGTGCGTAACGCACGCCCGGCTAGCCTCCCCGACCGCTCTTCTTTTCGTCTTCAGCGATCGCGTCGAGCACCGCTTCGGGAGCGACGTGGCGCTTGAGCTCATGCAGCTCGGGATCGCCCGCCTCTTCTATGCCCAGTCGCGACGCGATGGCGGAGGTCAGGCTCACCAACTTCGTGACTTCGTGCTCCGACAGCAGGCTGATCTGCAGATCGAGATCGGCGCGCTTGTCTGCCGCGGCCGAGGCCCGGTTCTGGCTGATGAGCACGAAGGTCGACAGGAAAATGGCCTCGACCGAGGCGCAGGTCGCGAGAATGACGAAGGTCGGATCGAACCGCGGCACAAACAGAACCGCGCCCAGATTTATCGCCACCCAGGCGCCAAAGAGGGCGAGATGGAGGTAGACGAACCTCATGCTCCCCGTGAAGCGGGTGATCGCCTTCACGATTTTCTCCTCCCGCCCCGCCGCCGCTGCTTCCGATCGGCGTCGCTCCTTGAGCACCTCGATGTTGCGCTCCATCGCCGAACCCAGGTTGGGCGGCTCCGGTGGTGGAACGGTGACGCGGGGCTGGGGGGGCTGAAGAGGGTCGCTTTCCATCATAGTGTCCGGCTTTGGGGCGAGGCGCACCAACGCGTCGCTCTTGGTCGGTGATCGAACCCCTGCCGCGGGCAATAGTTCGCTCCTGTGCGTCAATGTCCGCACATTGGCGGCCGACCGGCTGGCGACGAGGCAGGAAATTCATGCCGTCCGCTTCGGCGCGGGCGCCGCCGGCGGAAGCCGGGCTGTCATGACGATGCTGGCGGAGCCGTTGGCAAGCCTGTCTGCTTGGGGCAGGATGTCGGCAATGAGAGAAGGGGGCAGGGATGGAAGAGGGTGGAATGCTGTCCGGATTGGCGGAGGACGCCCGTTATAGGCAACTCGTCAGACGGCGCGCACGCTTCGCCTGGCAGCTCAGCGGCATCATGCTGGCGATCTATTTCGGCTATATCCTGCTGATCGCCTTCCGCCGCGAGCTCCTCGCGATGCCGATCGCCGGCGGCGTCACGTCCGTTGGAATTCCAGCCGGCCTCGGCGTGATTCTCGCAGGCATCATGCTGACCGGCCTTTACGTCCGCCGCGCCAACCGCGAGTTCGACCCGGCCATCGATGCGCTCCGCCGCGAGTATGGCGAATGAGCCGCTCCTCGGTCGCCGTGCCGCTGCTCGCGCTGGCCGCGCTGCTTGGGCCGGCGGCGGCACTGGCCGAGGCGCCGGCCGGCCAGGCCGTCCAGGAGGCGGCGAACTGGTCGGCCATCGCGATGTTCGCGATGTTCGTTCTCGCCACGCTGGGGATCACGCGCTGGGCGGCGTCGCGGGTGCGCAGTGCCGGCGATTTCTACACGGCGGGCGGCGGCATGACCGGCTTCCAGAATGGCCTCGCGATCGCCGGCGACTATATGTCGGCCGCCTCCTTTCTCGGCATCTCGGCGCAGATCTTCGCCGATGGGTATGACGGACTGATCTATTCGACCGGCTTCCTCGTCGGCTGGCCGATCATCCTGTTCCTGCTGGCCGAGCGGCTGCGCAACCTCGGCCGCTACACCTTCGCCGATGTCGTCAGCTTCCGCTTCGCCCAGGCGCCCGTGCGGCTCTTCGCGGCCTTCAGCACGCTCGCTGTCGTGATCTTCTATCTGATCGCGCAGATGGTGGGGGCGGGCCAGCTGATCAAGCTGCTGTTCGGCCTTCCCTATGAATGGGCGGTCCTGATCGTCGGCGTCCTCATGACCTGCTATGTTCTGTTCGGCGGCATGATCGCCACCACCTGGGTGCAGATCATCAAGGCGGTGCTGCTGCTGGGCTGCGCCAGTTTCATGGCTATCGCCGTGCTCTGGAACTTCGGCTTTTCGCCCGAGGCGCTGTTCGCCAGGGCGGTGGAGGTGAAGACCGGCCTCGCCGCGGCGTCCGGCGCCGATCCGGCCACGGCGGCGGAACAGGGCCGCGCGATCATGGGGCCGGGCGGCTTCATCAAGGATCCGGTCTCGGCGATATCGTTCGGTATGGCGCTGATGTTCGGTACGGCCGGCCTGCCGCACATCCTCATGCGCTTCTTCACCGTTCCCGACGCCAGGGAAGCCCGCAAGTCGGTGCTCTGGGCGACCGGCTGGATCGGCTATTTCTACCTGCTGACCTTCGTCATCGGCTTCGGCGCCATAACCCTGGTCGCCACCGATCCCGCCTATCTCGCGCCCGACGGAGCGCTGCGCGGCGGCGGCAACATGGCCGCGATCCACCTCGCCGCGGCAATCGGAGGCGATGCCTTCCTCGGCTTCGTCAGCGCCGTCGCTTTTGCGACCATCCTCGCCGTCGTCGCCGGGCTGACGCTGTCGGGCGCGTCGGCGATTTCGCATGACCTCTACGCCTCGGCGTGGAAACAGGGCAAAGCCGAATCCCGCGCTGAGCTGAAGGTCTCGCGCCGGACCGTGCCCGTGCTCGCCGCCCTGGCGATCGCCCTCGGCATCGCCTTCGAGAAGCAGAATGTCGCCTTCATGGTGAGCCTTGCCTTTGCGATCGCCGCATCGGGCAATTTTCCCGCGCTGCTGATGTCGGTGCTGTGGCGCGGCTGCACCACGCGCGGCGTGGTCGCCGGAGGATCGGCGGGCGTGCTGTTGTCGCTGCTGCTGACCTTGCTCTCCCCAAGCATCTGGGTCACGATTCTGGGGCACGACGCGCCGATCTATCCTTACAGCTCCCCCACGATCTTTTCGATGCCGCTGGCTTTCCTGACGATCTGGCTGGTCTCGATCACCGACCGCAGCGGCCGCGCCGCGCTCGACCGCTCGGGCTATGAGGCGCAGCGCTTCCGCTCAGAGACCGGAATCGGCGCCTCGGGGGCGGCGAGCCATTGAAGCTGCTGGGCGATCCATCGGGGAGGGCGGATCGCGATGGTTGGTGATCGGGCAACCGCCCTCCGCATTGACCGGTGGCACCTCCTCTGCCAGCCTCTCGACCAAGAGGACGGCGCATAGGACAGGCATATGCCAGCCGCCGGATATTCGGCCGCGATGCAGAACAGGGCGGCGCAGGAGAGACCGCCATGGACGACATTGAAGAGATCAAAAAGCTGAAAGCGCGCTATTTCCGGTTTCTCGACAGCAAGGACTGGGATGGCTACGCGAACGTCTTTGCCGAGGACTGCGTCGTCGACCTGGCGCGGGTCGGTAGTGGGGTCCACCGCGGACGCGCAGCCTTCGCTGCGTTCGCCCGTGCGCTTCCGCTGGTGCAGAGTGTCCATCAGGGTCATATGCCGGAGATCGACCTGACCGGCCCCGAGACCGCCTGCGGCGTCTGGGCGCTCGAGGACTATAACGTCTGGGAAGACGGCACCCAGCACCACGGCTGGGGCCATTATCTGGAGACCTATGTCAAGCGTGATGGCCGCTGGTATATCAAGACCATGACGCTCTCCTATCTGCGCATCGACCAAAGCTGCCCGGAGCCGACAATGATCGCGGGCAAGGACAATACCGCCCATCTGCGCGGCATGCAGCCGGCGGCAGCCGGGTAGAGACGCTGCGCTTACGGTCGGAGACGGGAGTCGACGCGTCGGGGAAGGCGGATCAATTGCCGGCAATTTCGCCCGCTATGCGATTCGCCTCGATCGCTTTTGATCACTTTTTGTTCTTAAACATTCGGGGCGCTTCCGTATTTGACAAACCATTAGGGTTTTGGGGCTTCTAGCCTCTTAGCCATGATCCAGGCGACCGACAGTGTCGCAAAGGCCGCGAAGCTCAACACCCCGCCGGGCACCCCGAACTCACGGTAGAAGAACAAGATCATCAAACCAGCGCAGACCATGCGTGTGATAAGGTCGCGCTTGCTCACTCCGGCTTCTCGCTGGCCTTCTTCTCAACGATCTTCTTCATCCGCTCGTCATAGCGCCTTTCGTCGTCGCACTCCAGGTCGCGCGCGGCTTCCTTGAACCTTTCAGGGATGATCCGCTCCTGAACGCTCCGCTCCGCGCTCTGCGCCAGCATCTCCCCGACTCTCTGGAAACGATTACCGGCGCGCTCAATCGCTAAGGTCCAGATATCTCACCAAGGGGTTCAACCCCGCGGCAGGAAAGCCTCCATCGGCCGCGCTGCCCCTGGCGTTCCTTCCACCAGAGCTCGCGTCATCCCCATCCCCCAGTCGCTGTAAGCGATCAGATCGGCGGCGATCTGGACGAGGATGATCGCTCCGACACCCCACCACCATGCCGGGTGGACGCGGCCATGCCGGCGTTTGTCGGCCAGCATCCCGACAACCGGAAAGATCAGCGTGACCGCCATCATGATCCGCCAGGCATGCGGCATGAACAAGGGCATCGGAAGCAATCGCCCCAGGCCAGGGCCCGTCAGGATCGACATGGCGGTAAGCATCAGGCGCCGGTGCCAGCCGCTGTGGCGCCGACAGCGTAACGCGACGATCACCATCGCACCGAACAGAAGCAGCAACAGAGAATTGCTGAACAGAAACTCGTTCTGGTCGAAAAAGAACGGCCCTCCCGTCCGTCGCATCGATAGAGCCATGATCGTATAGCCCATCGCGACCATCAGCGGCGCCCAGCCATAGGCCACGAGCCCGAGCGTCCGGTGCAGGCGGATATTGCCAGCCGCGATCAGCCAATTCTGCGCCAGATAAAGCGCGACCCAGCCGAAAAACACCAAGGCGTGCAGATGATAGACGAGCGGTACCGCGAAGGTCGACCGTCCCATCGTCAGATTGAACGCGAACCCCGCGACGATAATCGTCGCCATGATGATCGACATGATACGAAAGAAGCCGCGCTCGGCATGTTCCCGGTCATGACCCGGTGATGCCTTCCCCATTAGCGTCGCCATGTTCGATCCCTCCCAATCCCATGCCAGGCGCGATCAAGCTGTCGAACTTCGCCGGCCTTGCCCGCAATCGGCGCCCCGCATCAACTTATACCGGCAGGGGAACGGTTGCGACAAGCCGGATTGGCCGCGTAACGAAGCCCGCGATGGTTCGAAGGGGAATCGGTCGGCCCTGCATTGCCGGCTCGCCCGAAGATGGCGGACACATAAGGACGCTGATAAAGCCGGAGGCGCAACGAAGCTGCGAATGGGGAAGGGGCGGCGATGATTCGGTTGGGTGCGACATTCAAGGATAATCTGGCGCAATTGCCGCCGATCGACGGCGTGCATCGCATCGATTTGCGCCACACCACCGGCTCCCATGTCACCTCCATCGAAAACAAGCCGGGCACGCAGGGTTCGCTCGCCGTCTATCTCTATCTGAAGCAGGTCTATGGCACGCTGGACGCTATAGCCGCCGAACATGGCCTTGTGGTTTTCGCCGAACATAGCGCCGATGCCCGCAGCAATCCGGGCGCGCACCCCAATATCGATCTGCTGCTCGCGATCGCCGCCGGCGGAACCCCGCTGAAGATCGAGGTGATTCCCGCTCGCGGCTGAGAAGCGACGCCGCTGTTCCGCAACGGACCATGGCAATTGCCGTTCACGACTCTCCCCCCCCCGACGCCTTTCCGTGTCAGAAATCTGTCAGGGGCTGACGCTTCGCCGTGGGATTCGGTGACAGGTGCAGACGTCACCGTAATGCGCTAAGCGTGGGCTGATTTTGGGCCGGAAGTGGACTGTCTGCTTCCACGAGGAGCTTATGGAAACTTGCCGCTCGTCGTGAAACGCCGGCGATAAGCAACGCCGGGATCACACCGACATAAGCAGTTCCGGATCCTGTCCTTGCTTCAGCCATTGTCCGAAAGCCTGAGCGAATGGATCAACCAGTTGTTTAACCGCGATATCGACCCACGTCCGATACTCGTCGGCTGGCAAACAGGCCCCTCCGATGAGCAGGGCTGGCTTCAGCCACTCGCCGACCTGCCCCAATCGACCACGATGTTCGCGAAAAAAGGCTCGATCATTCAGGCGGGCTCGTATGAAGATCAGTTGTCTCTCTTCCAAGATCGATGGCTGCCCGATTTGGTTGGCTATGAGCTTGCGGTCAGCCGGCAGCGTCCCATTCGCGTAAAGATTGAGCAGCCACAGCCGGGCATAAGAGAGTTCGCTAATTGGCGGCTTTTGGAGTAGTTCCCAAACCGCGTCCTCGACCTCCGGGATGTTGGCATCGTCGTTCTCTAAGGAGGCTCGAATAGCACGGCAAAAATCACGCGGCAGATGATATGCCAGATCGGCGTGATCGCGTAAAAGGGCTGCTGCATCAAAAGATGACACGCTCCGCAAAACCTTCAAAATCGCTTTCCGAGAGGAAAAATCCGCTCCCCGTTGTTTGAGCTCATTCAAGCGCGCGATGAGATCTTCACCCTTCAAAAAGGGGTTGTCCGGCTCAGTCGCCTCATCATCGTCAACCTCCTCATCGCCGTAAGCGCTGCTCAGATGTTGCCTAAAAGCGCGCATTTCGGCTGATGTGAAGACATCTTGAAGCCTTTCTTGAGCGGAATGGTGAAGCGAATGGCTGTCGACGATCCTAGTCTTAGCGACATTGAGCGAAAGGCCTTCTGTGACCATTAAGTGCTCAGCCAGGCGGCAGAGTATGGTATGGGTGTTGTGACGATCATTGCCGATGATGCGGTAGTCATCCACGTAGCGCGACGCTTGCAGACCCATGTCGAGCAGAAGCCTGTCAGTGTCACACAGGAGCCCTTCGGCTAGCAGTCGCGATGCGGAAGATCCGACCGGTAATCCAAACGATTGCTTAGATCTGCAAACTTGGATCACCTTCCGGATAGCGCCGTTGCTGCCTCGAGAAGCGCCAACGTCGTTCAGAATGTTCTCAATCCGATGGAAATATATGCGTTGGTAGAAATCGGAAATATCGGTTTCGAGTACAGGCTTGGCGTCCTCAAAGAGATCGGCTTCGCCGAATGTAGCTAGGTGCGCGAGCCAATCATGAAATCCGCGATTGAGCTCAAAAAGACGGGCTCCACCCTCTGGGTCATATTTATAAGAGAACGGGATATCCTGCGACGTGTGATCCCGTAAATTCTGAAGTCCTTCGGCGCATTCTATTACAGAAGCTGTGTAAATTAGAATATCGGTCGCGGTGAGCTGATGGCCAATTCGAAATCCTAAATTGGATTTTGGAGTGAGGACCTCAACCGAGCTAACGGGATTGTAATTTCCCAGATTGAGGTTTCCGACCAGATCAGCGACTTGCTCTGCGTTCGCTTCGAAAAATTGCATTTCGGGGAGGCGGGGAAACAGGTCGGTGTCGCCCACAGCGTCGAGGTGCTGGACCGCTCGGATTACATTTTGCCGATCGAGCATAGTCGAGCCCCTTCCACAGACGCACAATCCGGATAATCGAGCCCGCGCGCTTCCATCTCATCTGCGATGGGATCCGGCACAAACCGAGAGCCGCAGCAGCCTATTCCAGATACCTTCACTCGTATGTGGCCAAGGGCGGCTTTACCAAATCCTTGATGTTCGTGTCGGCCATTTACCCTCTTGGGTGGGCTGGATGTACGGCCCCTAGAAGTGCTTAACCGTGGAGCCTGCTGGAAGGTTAGCCGAAGACGCACGCGATGCCGCCGGACGACCTTTGTGACCTGCTGCTGGCCTCAGCCGAGCTGAAATCGACCTCGTTTGGAAAATGCCCCTCGCATTTCCTTTCCCCTGCAGGGAGAAAACCTCAAATCACGACCATCTGCAAGGTCCGGAAATCTACACTGTTAATCGAGACCAGTTCACCCCTCACGTGGTCGATGGCTGATCACCTCCCCGCGGGCTTGTCCGTTTTTTGGGCGAGCGTTCCGGCACGATCTATGTCTGAATTGTCGCGCGAAGCGGTCGGGGCGGGCTGCCCGAATGAACGACCGCTTTCAAGAGCCCCAGTCCTAGCGCCGTATGTCCGGCATTAACGCGGCATGGTCCACCGGAGGTTTGCAACGAAGCCTTCTGCACGCACCTTACGTCTGGAATCGCGAATGCCGCCTCTTGCCCCCCCAAATATCAGATCAGGTGTCTACGCCTTCATGCGAGCGCTCCATCGCGCGCTTGTACGCATCACGGCCCATACTGCGGGCGAGATAGCCTTGCTCGGCTTCGCCTAATGTGATGCCGCAGTTCCTCTGGCCCAGGTTCAGGGCGTAGGTCACCGAAATGTCGGCGGCGGTGAAGTCTCCACCGGCGAGGTAAGGCGCGCCGGCAGGCATGTCGCTGACCAGCTTCAATCGCTTCCGGAACGCCTGAAGGCACCAGCTGGCGCCCAGTTTTATCGCGGTCGAGCGTCACGATCCGACTCGCCTACCTCGCGCCATTAAGGACTGTCCGGACCGCACCGGCATTGCCGGGGATCAAGCCATCCCCGCGGAAGCGAACCCGGCGCCCCATTCTTGTTCCATATTTGTTCTGTAGGATAATCTCCGCTATCGCTGCTTCCATGGATCGTACCACGCACCGGAGGCAGCCCCGTTACGCCGATCACAGCCGCCGCGCGCTCGCGCCGGTCGCCGGCCCGCGCGCGAAAAAACAAAAAAACGACCACACAACCCCATACACCCGGAAAATGTCGCTCATAGGCGACACTTTGCTAGGGCTCCGGGGCCACCGGCTCGGCATCGCGCAGCCGCTGTTCGCGGCGCAAGCGCAGTTCGTCGCGGCGGCGCTCGAGCTCGCCGCGCCGTTCCTCGAAGCTCGGCGCACCGGCATTGCCGAAAACATCCTCATCGGCCGGGCCAGGCTCGGCGGCGCCATCGCGGTCGCGGCGCAGGAAGCGGGGGATCAGCGGCTCGAAGAAGCGTTCGAGCGGCGACATCCCCGCCTGTTCCTCGGCCTCCAGCTCGCCGATCTCGGTCAGCAGCGCGTCGATCTGGCGCTGCTCCTCGGCTTGCCGCATCGCCTCCATCCGCTGCTCGATCGCCAGTTCGAGGCGGGGCGGCAGCCGCAGATCCTCGGCGCGCAGGTCGGCCTGGCTCATGAAGCTCTTCCAGATGGTCGCGGGCAGGCTGCCGCCCGTCACCCCCAGCATCGGCGCATCATCGTCATTGCCGACCCACACGCCCGTCACCAGCCCGCCGGCGAAGCCGACATAGACCGCGTCGCGGTAATTCTGGGTCGTGCCGGTCTTGCCGAAGCTCGGGATCGCGAGCGCGGCGGCGCGGCCGGTGCCCTGGTTGGTCGCGGTCCACAGCAGATCGAGCATCGCCTCGCGCACCTCGGGGCTCAGATTGCCGCCGCGCTCCCGCTCACCGGCCGGGCCAGCCAGCCCGCGCGGCTCGACCGGATAATGCCCCCCGGCAACCGCCGCATAGGCCGCGGTCAGCTCGATCAGCGTCATCCCCGACGTGCCGAGCGCAATCGACGGGCCCACCGTCAGCCGCGACTCGATGCCCAGCCGTCGCGCTGTATCGGCGACGGCGTCGCGCCCGATATCCTCCGCCACCCGGACGGCGGCGACATTGCTCGACCATTGGAAGGCGCTGCGCAGCGGCATCGGCCCGCCGAAGCGCCCGCCATAGTTGCTCGGGCTCCAGCCATCGATCGTGAGCGGGCCGTTCCCGACCGGGGTTTCGGGGGTATAGCCATGTTCGAGCGCGGCCAGATAGACGATCAGCTTGAACGCCGAACCGGGCTGGCGCTTCGCCTGGGTCGCGCGGTTATAGGGGCTCGCCTTGTAGCTGCGTCCGCCGACCATCGCGACGACCCGGCCGTCGGGGGTCATCGCCACCAGCGCCGCCTGCGTCGCATGGACCGGCGCACCATAGCTCGTGAGGACCGAGGTCAGCGCCTTGATCGCCGCCTTCTGCAGCCGCGGATCGAGCGTGGTGCGCACCTCGATCTGCCCGCCGCGTTCGCCCGCCGCCGCCGCGGCCTGCTCGGCGACCCAGTCGACGAAATAGGTGCCGGCGGGCAGCTCGTCCGGCGCCAGGCGGGGCACGGCGGGGCGGATGCCGGGCAGCTCGGCGGCGGCTATCATCCCCTCCTCGGCCATCGCGGCCAGGACGAGCCGCGAGCGCGCCTGCGCCGCCGGCAGGTCGACAGTCGGGTTCAGCCGGCTCGGCGCCTTCACCATGCCGGCCAGCATCGCCGCCTGGGCGACGCTCAGATCCTCGGGCGCCCTCTGGAAATAATGCCGCGCCGCCGCGCGCAGGCCATAGGCGCCGTCGCCGAAATAGATCGACGACAGGTATCGCGAGAGGATCTCGTCCTTGCTCAGCCAGGCGTCGAGCCAGATGGCGAGGATCACCTCCTGCAGCTTGCGGGCATATTTGCGATCCGAACTCAGAAAGGCGTTCTTGGCGAGCTGCTGGGTGATGGTCGAGCCGCCCTCGACCACCCCGCCCGCCCGGAAGTTGCGCCAGGACGCCCGGATCAGGCCGCGCGGATCGATCCCGAAATGATCGGCGAAGCGCCGGTCCTCGATCGCGATGAAGGCGCCGCGCACCCGCAGCGGCAGCCGCGACGCGACCACCGGCGCATCGCGCGCGCCGCGCCGCGCGATCGGCACGCCGTCCGCGCCCAGGAAGATGAAGGTCGGCTGCTCGGGCGGCTCCATCGGCCCCCAGGGCGGCGCGACCCAGCTTGCCCAGCCGACCGCCGCCAGCAGCAAGCCGAGCAGCGCGAACATGGTCGTTTTCGCGATCGCGCGCCAGGACGGGCGACGCAGCCATGACCGGCCAGGCGATGCGTGCGCCACCTCGTCCGGGGGGGCGGGCGACCTGTCCTCGGCCACTTCCGTCTTGCGGGAAAACCAGGGTATCATTGAGCGAGGCGGCCCGGTTCCTGCGCCGGCTCCGCTACGGCCGCCCTTTGCCGCGCCAGCCGGCCGTCATAGTCGATCGTCGCCTCGACCACGCGCTGCATCAGCTTCATCCGTTCGGGCAGCGGCCGGCTTGTCTTCCCGATCAGCACCGCGACCGCGTAATGGCGACCTTCGGGGGAGCTGAGGATGCCGACGTCGTTATAGCCGGCCTGCTCGCCCGCAAAGATCTGGCCGGTGCCGGTCTTGTGCGACAGGGTCCAGCCGTCGCGCAGCCCGCCCTTCAGCCGCTGCGCGCCGGTCCGCGTCCGCGCCATGACCGCCAGCATATGGTCGGTCGCGCCGGGCGAGAGCAGCCGCCCCTGTTTCAGCCGTGCCAGCGCGTCGACGATCCCGATCGGCGTCGCCCCGTCGATCGGGTCGGCGATATAGGCGTCGAAGGCGGTCTGGCGAACAGTGTCCGGCAAGGCGGCACGCGCATCGGCGAAGCGGGTGCCGATCCGATATTCGGGGCGCCATTCGAGACCGGCTATGTCGCTCTGCAGAAAGCGTTCGCCGGGGCCGAAACGGACCATCGAGATGCCCTTGCGCGTCAGCGTCGCGCGAACCGAATCAGGCCCGCCGACTTGGGTCAGAAGCCGGTCGTTGGCGCTATTGTCGCTCTGCGTCAACGCGCGGGCGAGCAGATCGTCGAACGTCGTTCGGAAACCGCCGGGCCGCTGGGCCAGCGTGCGGATCGGCTGGTGGAACAGGGTCAGGTCCTCGCTGCGCACGGTGATCTCGCGCGTGAGATCGAGCCGGCCGCGGTCGACCTGGTCGAGCAGGCTGAGCGCGACCCACAATTTGCTGACGCTCTGCTGCGGGAAATAGTCGAGGCCACGATGGTGCGACGTCCATCCGGTCTGCACGTCGCGCACCGCGATGCCGACCTCGCCGCGAAACCTGTGACCGAGTTCGGCGATCGTGTCGTCGAGGGCGGTCGCGGCGCTGGGCACCGCCGGGGTGAGGACGACCCTGATCGGTTCCCGGCGGGGCTCGGCTGCCTCGGCGGCGACCGGCACGACATGCGCTGTCGGGACGGCGACCGGGCCGAGATCGTCCGCCGCGAGGTGGGCCGCGCCGAGCAGGAGCAGCAGCGCCGCGCCCGAGGCGGCGAGCAGCCGTCGCGCCATGCCGGATCCATAATGTCCGTTCGCCTGCCGTGCCACCCAGCCTCTCCGGGCTCGGTGATACCCCGATCGAGCTTTCCGCAGGTTGAACGCGTGCTGGAGGAGGAGGCCGCGCCGCTCGCTCGTTCAGGGTCCCGATTTGCTGAACAGCCTCGTGAAACGGATACGAGCGGCCTTGTCGGCCTTCTCGCGCTTGGCCTCGTCCTCGTTGCCGTGGCGGACGACGGCGGTCGTCTCGCGCAGGCGCTCGGACAGGAACACGGCGAGCGCGCGATAGAAGCGCCAGGCGAAGACCGGCTCCTCCTCGAAGCGGGCGAGGATCAGTTTGCGGGGGATCGCCAGAATTTCGCTGCGCTCCAACGCGATGACCGAGACCTGCGGCGCGGCCTTCTCGACGAACGACATTTCCCCGACGACGTCGCCGCGATGGAGCGTCGCGACCCGCCTGCCGCTTTCGAGAACGACGCTGACCTCGCCGCTGATGACGAAGAACAGATCCTGGACGGGCTTCCCGGCGGTCACCAGCCGGTCGCCCGCGACGAGCGTGCGCAGCTTGCCCATCGACAGCAGCCAGATCATGTCGGCGTCGCTGAGCCCTGCGGCGATGTAACGCGCGTTCTGCATCACCGCATCAGCACCGTGTCGCGAAGATATATGCCATAGGCGCTCTTCCCCAGTCGATCGGCGAGCTGTTCGAGCTGCCCCGCGTCGATGAAACCCTGATCATAGGCTACCTCCTCGGGACAGGCGATCTTGAAACCCTGCCGCTTCTCCAGCGTACGGACAAATTCGGCGGCTTCAAGTAGGCTGTCCGGCGTGCCCGTATCGAGCCAGGCATAGCCGCGCCCCATCAGCTCGACCGACAGCTTGCCCGCGGCGAGATAGGCCTTGTTGACGTCGGTGATCTCAAGCTCTCCGCGCGGCGAAGGCTTGAGCGATCTGGCGATGCCGACCACGTCCGCGTCATAGAAATAGAGGCCGGTCACCGCCCAGTTCGACTGCGGCCTCTCGGGCTTTTCCTCGATCGATATCGCCCGCATCGCCTGATCGAACGCCACCACGCCATAACGCTCGGGATCGGTGACATGATAGGCGAAGACTGTGGCGCCGCTGCGCCGCTGCGTCGCCCGGTGGAACAGCTCGGTCGAGCCATGGCCGTAGAAGATATTGTCGCCGAGGATCAGCGCCGACGGCCCGTCGCCGACGAAATCCGCCCCGATGATATAGGCCTGCGCGAGCCCGTCAGGGCTCGGCTGCACGGCATAGTCGATCGTCATGCCCCATTGGCTGCCATCGCCGAGCAGAGCGTTGAAACCCGGCGTGTCGCGCGGCGTCGAGATGACGAGCACCTCGCGGATGCCCGCCAGCATCAGCGTCGACAGCGGGTAGTAGATCATGGGCTTGTCATAGACCGGCATCATCTGTTTCGACGTGACGACCGTCATAGGGTGGAGCCGGGTGCCCGAGCCGCCGGCCAATATGATACCTTTCACTTGCTTGTGCCCCCAAGACCGCCGGTCCGCCCCAGCTCTTCCATAATCTCTCGCACGGCGAGGCGCCAGTCGCGCGGCACGATGCCATAATCCGCGCTGATCTTCGCAGTCGACAGCCGCGAATTGGCGGGACGGCGTGCGGCGGTCGGATAGTCGGCGGTGCCGATGCCCTCGACATCGGCGGACGGTCCCCCGGCCGCGGCACTGATCGCGAAGATCTCGCGCGCGAGATCGCACCAGCTTGCTTCTCCACCATTGACGAAGTGATAGATACCGGTCGGCGCATCGCGATCCGCGATCAGCCGCTGGACGATCGCCGCGAGCGCACCCGCGATGTCGCGGGCCGAGGTCGGACAGCCATGCTGGTCGTCGACGACGCGCAGCTTGTCCTGCTGTCCCGCCAGCCGCAACATCGTCTTGAGGAAATTGCCGCGGTGGGGCGAAAGAACCCAGGCAGTGCGCAGGACAACCGCGCGGGACCGCCCGCTTAGCACCGCACGCTCGCCTTCCAGCTTCGATTGGCCATAGACGCCCAGCGGCGCGACCGGATCATCCTCGACATAGGGCGCGGGCTTGGATCCGTCGAAGACATAGTCGGTCGAAACCTGGATCAGCGGGATTCCCGATGCCGCGAGCCAGCCAGGCGCCTGGCCGTTGATCTGAAAGGCTTCTTCCGGCGTCGATTCGGCCTTGTCCACCGCGGTGAACGCCGCGCAATTGATGATCGCGTCATAGCGGCCCGCGGCAAGCAAGGCATCGACTGCGCGGCGCGACGTCAGGTCGAGTTCGTTCCGTTCCGGCAGATGGAGCGCCACGCCGGCCGGCCAGTCGATCCGAGCGAGCTCGCGACCGACCTGACCTTGTCCGCCGGTGACGAGGATATGTGCCATGGTCAGCCCTTGCTCGCCAAGCCGAGCCGGCCCGTGTCGTAGCGGCCGGCGAGGATATCGCCCCACCAGTCGCGGTTTTCGAGATACCAGCCGACGGTCCGCTCTATGCCGTCCTCGAAGCGAGCCTGAGGTTCCCAGCCCAGTTCGGCGCGGATCTTCGAGGCATCGATCGCGTAGCGATGATCATGGCCTGGCCGATCGGCGACGAAGGTGATCTGGCTCGAATAAGCCTTGCCGTCGGCGCGAGGGCTCAGCCGGTCGAGCGTCGCGCAAATTGTCTCGACGACCTCAAGGTTCCGGCGTTCCGAATTGCCGCCGACATTGTAGGTTTCGCCGGGGCGGCCGCGCTCGAACACCGCCCGCAGCGCCCGCGCGTGATCCTCCACATAGAGCCAGTCACGAACATTGCTGCCGTCGCCATAGACCGGCAGCGGCTCGCCTGCCAGCGCGCGGATGATGATCAGCGGAATCAATTTCTCCGGGAAATGATAAGGCCCGTAATTGTTCGAGCAATTGGTGACGAGCACCGGCAGCCCATAGGTGTGCCCCCAGGCACGGACCAGATGGTCCGATCCGGCCTTCGACGCCGAATAGGGCGAGCGCGGGTCATAAGGCGTGGTCTCGGTGAAGAAGCCCTCGTCGCCGAGCGAACCGAATACCTCATCGGTCGAAATATGGTGGAAACGGAACGCCGTCCGCCTCTCTTCGCTCAACCCGCGCCAATAACCGAGCGCCTGGTTCAGCATCGTGAACGTCCCGACGAGATTGGTCTGGATGAACTCGCCGGGACCATCGATCGACCGGTCGACATGGCTTTCGGCGGCAAGATGGGCGATGACGTCGGGCTGGAACTCGGCGAGCAGGCGCGCGACCAGCGCGGCGTCGCAAATGTCGCCCTTGACGAAGCGGTAGCGAGGGTTGCCGTCGATCGGCGCCAGCGAACTTAGCAGACCGGCATAAGTGAGCTTGTCGAGGTTCAGCACCTCATGGGATGTTTCGCCGATAAGATGACGGACCAGCGCCGATCCGATGAATCCCGCGCCGCCGGTGACCAAAATACGCATCTGTCCTCCGTTCACAGCGCGCCGAGCGGCTCGCCGTCATAGGCAAACGGGCTAACCCAGTCGGCGAGCGTCGGCAACGCGGCATCCTTGGCGGACAGCGTCGGCCCCTCCGCCGGTAGCGGCCAGACGATCGCTATGTCGGGACAGTCCCAGCGGAGGCCCCCGTCGCTTTCCGGAGCATAGACTGCCGACACCTTGTACATGACCTCGGTGTCGGGCTCGAGCGTCACGAAGGCATGGCCGAAGCCGACCGGCATATAAAGCTGGTCGCCATTCTCGGCGCTCAGTTCGGCGGCGACGTGGCGCCCATAGGTCGGCGACCCGGCCCTGAGGTCGACCGCATAGTCCATGATCCGGCCGCGTGTGCAGCGCACCAATTTCGCCTGGGCGAAGGGTGCGGTCTGGAAGTGGATGCCCCGAATCGTACCCGCGTGGGCCGAAAAGCTGTGATTGTCCTGCACGAACTCGCAGTCGACCCCCTGATCGGTCCAGCGCGGCCGATGATAGGTTTCCGAGAACCAGCCGCGGTCATCACCGAACCGGCGGGTGTGGATCAACTTCACTGGCATGCAATGCTCCCAACCTGCGGAGCAGGGATTGCCGGGACCGGGTGGTCCTGTCCAGTGCCATCGCATCGGAAGAGGTTGCGGCCCATTCGCGCCTCCAGTACGGAGCAGCGGTTGGCGCCACACTGGATGATTTTCCCGATGTTCCTTGTATTTGGCACTGCGCTCGCGGAGCTCCTTCGCGCTCTGCCTCGCTGATAATGCGGCGCTATTTCCGCCTGTTCCGTCGTCTGTTCGCGCTGCTGCGCAACGAAAGCGATTCGTCGGCGCGGATCTATGTGCGCCGCGGCGATGCAGCCAGGACGCGGCGCGATTGGCCCGCCGCCGCCGCCGCCTATCGGGCCGCGGTGGAGGAACAGCCCGATCTGTTCCACATCTGGATTCAGCTCGGCCACGCCCTGAAGGAAGCTGAGATCCTCGACCAGGCCCTCGATGCCTACCGCCGCGCGGCGGCGCTGCGACCCGATCTTTCCGAGGCGTTCATCTTTCTGGCCCATGTCTGTAAAAGATTGGGTCGCCGCGAGGATGCGGTCCGCGCCCTTCTCCAGGCGCTTGCCGCCGGCGAGCGCTCGCAGAGCGAGAGCGATGAGCTTCTCGTCCTGCTCGCGACGCTCGGCGAGCATGGTCGCGACCGTCTTCTCGCGATGCTGCGCGAGGAACTGGCCGCCATGCCGCGCGGCAAGACGGAAGTGCCCCTGCTCACCGAACTGCGCCGCATCGTGATCGAAGAGCTGGCGCCGGCGGACGACAAGGCGCCATCGGGTCCCGCACTCGTCTTCGACATCTCGGATCTGATCGCCTATTATAATCGCGCCAGGCTGCCGACCGGTATCCAGCGTGTCCAGATCGAGACCATCCAAGGCGCGCTGAGCGAGGGTGACGGTCGCGACATTCGTCTTTGCTGTTTCATCGATGGCCGGGACGAATGGCTCGAACTGCCGATGGCAAGGATGCAGGCCATCGTGAAACTGAGCACGTCCGGTGGCGATCCGGCCGAACCGGCATGGGTAGAAGCAGTGGCCGGCCTGCGGCTGTTCCTGTCGTTGACAGTGCCGTTCGAATTTCCCCATGGCGCCGCGCTGGTGAATCTGGGCACCAGCTGGTGGCTGCAGAATTATTTTCTGTTCGTGCGCCATGCCAAGCTGACCCATGGCATCCGCTACATCCCCTTCGTCCACGACATGATCCCGGTCATGGCCCCCGAACATTGCGTTCGAGGGTTGACACAGGACTTCATCAGCTGGGTCATCGGCGTGTTCGATCTTGCCGATCATTTCCTGGTCAATTCCGAAGCGACCAAGAAGGACCTGCTCGCGGTCGCCGAGACGCTCGGCCACATCGTCGATCCGGAGAATGTCGCGGTCGTGCCGCTCGATGCCGATTTCCGGCGCGAGGGGCAGACCGCGCTGCCCGATCGGGATCTCGATCGCTGGAAGCTGCAGCCAGGTCGCTTCGTGCTGTTCGTCTCGACCATCGAGTCGCGCAAGGGCCACCTCATCGCCTTCGATGCCTGGGCCGATCTCGTCCAGCGGCTGGGTGCCGACGCTGTCCCTGACCTGGTCTGCGTCGGCAATCGCGGCTGGCTGAACGACCGTGTCTATGATCGCGCCGCCAATGATCCGGTGATCGCCGCCAAGGTCAAGATGCTGACGCGCCTGGCGGACGAAGAACTGTCGCTGCTCTACCGCACTTGTCTCTTCACCATCTATCCCAGCCTCTACGAAGGCTGGGGTTTGCCGGTGACCGAATCGCTTTGCCACGGCAAGGTGCCGCTAATCTCGGACGCGGCCTCGCTGCCCGAGGCGGGCGGAGCATTCGCTCTATATGTGGAGGCGGGCTCTTCCCGCGCGCTGGCTGACGGGGCCGAGCGCCTCATCGTCGATGCCGATCATCGTCGTGCCGCGGAAGCCCATATCCTGGCCGGATTCCGAGCGCGGGGCTGGAAGGATCTTGCGCGCCAGATCGGGCGCGAACTCGACCGCTTCGCGTCACGCGGCGCGCCGGTCGTGATGCCGCACCCACCCGCGGCGCGGATCGGACGCTGGCACTGGATCGGCCGCAATCGATCGACGCGCATCTGGCGCGGGATGCGCACCAGCGAGAGCTTCCGCGCCAATCTTGGCTGGTCCTGGCCGGAGGAGCGTGGCTGCCGGATCCATCATGATGGCGCGGACTTGCAAATCCCCATATCCGAAGCGCACGGCCCGTTGCGGATGCTGTTCAAGCTGGTCGGCGATGACCATCGCGAAGCCCTATGGTCGGCGCGGGCAGGCGATGCCCAGATGGACGGCCTTATCGAGGCGCGCGTGGAAAAATGGATCACCTTCGAGCTTCCTGCCTCGCCCGTCCCCCACGCGCTGCATGTCCGCTTCAAGGCTGGCAGAGGCGAGGACGGTGCCGCCGTAACCTATTTCGTGGCGGGATTTTTTCTTCATGAGACCGACGACCAGGCGAGCAGACAGAATTTTGTCGAAGCGGTAGCGTTGCAGAGGCTCGATGCGATCGACGCGTTCGGAGACGCGTGACGGCGGCGCCCGCTGGCGATAAGAACGCGGCCATGTCGACCATGGCCGCGCCCGGCACGCCCCTCGAATCGTCATCTCTGGCCGAGGGTGTCGAGGTCATCCTCGACCTTTCACGACTTCTGTCACGGGTACTTCATCCGCTGCCCACCGGGATCGATCGGGTCGAGCTCACCTATGCGCGCCAGCTGATGGCGCTGATCCCAAATCGCCTGAGCTTCGCCGGTATCAATCCCTTCGGCTTCTATGGGCGCTTCCCCGCCGAAGCGGTGGCCCGCTTCCTGGACGACACCGAAATGCGCTGGTCCAATCCCGGCGCCCCGGCGCGGGGTGCGATGCTGACGTCGGCCACCCGCTCCCTCATCCGCCTCCATCCCCGTCGCGTGCCGCGTGCGAACAGCTCAGTCCGACGCTATTATCTCCAGGCCTCGCCGCATCATCTCGATCGTCCCAGGCGGGTGCGCGCGAAGCTGCGCGCCGAGGATGCGCGCTTCATCTGCCTGGTCCATGATCTTATCCCGATCGAATATCCGGAATATGCGCGGCCGAGCGGCGCCAATACCCATAGTCGGCGGATCGAGACGATGGCCACGCTCGCCCACGGGCTGATCGCCAACAGCCACGCAACGGCGAAATCGATGCTGCGCTATCTGGATGGGCGGCAGCCGGTTCCGCCGATCAGGGTCGCCCATCTCGGCTGCGATCCGCTGCCCGAGCCCGGCGATGCGAGGGTGGATATGGTCCGGCCCTATTTCGTCGTGGTCAGCACCATCGAGCCCCGCAAGAATCATCTGTTGCTGCTCAATATTTGGCGGCGGATGCTCGAGACATTTGGCCCCGCACGGACGCCGCATCTTGCCATCGTCGGACGGCGCGGCTGGGAGAATGAGAATATCATCGACATGCTCGACCGCTCGATCGCGATCCGGAGCCATGTTCACGAGCTGCCTCAGCTTTCCGATCGCGAGGTCAGCGCCCTCTTGCGCGGCGCCCGCGCGCTGCTATGCCCTTCCTTCGCGGAGGGTTTCGGGATGCCGGTGACGGAGGCGTTGCTGGGCGGGACGCCGGTCATCTGCAGCGATCTACCTGCGCTGCGGGAGGCCGGAGGCGACGTTCCCGACTTCATTGATCCCTTGGACGGGCCGGCATGGATCAGGGCGATCATGGACTTTAGTACGGCGGACAGCGGCGGGAGGAGCGACATGCGGTCAGCTCAGCTCGAGCGACTGCGCGGTTGGGCTGCACCTGGCTGGCGGGCGCATATGGAGACCGTGCTGGGGTTGATCGCCGAGCTCGACGCGGGCGGGATTTCACGATGACAACCGCACGCACCAGCTTCCTGGTCGCCCTCGACCAGCAGCTCAACGTGATCGGCGCGCTGATCATGCGCGAGCTGCACACCCGCTATGGCCGCAACAATATCGGCTATCTTTGGCTGATCGGCGAGCCGCTGATGCTGGCGACGGTGATCGGGGCGCTGCACTCCTTTCAACCGCACCATCTCGGCTCGGCGCTGCCGCCCGTGCCGCTGTCGCTGGTCGGTTACTGCCTGTTCATCATCTTCCGCGGCATCTTCAACCGCGCGGAAAGCCTGCTCGAGGGCAGCCTGCCGTTGATGTATCATCGAATGATCTCGGTGCTGAACCTGTCGATAGCCCGCGCAATTCTCGAAACGGCGGGCTGCATATGCTCGTTCATCATTCTGATCTCGCTGAGCATCGCGCTGGGCTTCGGCGATCTGCCGGCACGCCCGCTTTACGTGTTTGCCGCCATCGGCTGGCTGGCCTGGCTGTCCTTCGCGCTCGGCCTCAATGTCACGGCGCTCACCCACGATCGGCCGACGCTCGGCCGGCTCGTCCATCCGATATCCTATTTCATGATGCCGCTTTCGGGCGCGTTCGCACCTACCGACTGGATTCCGGAAGGCCTGCGCTGGTTCTTCCTCTGGAATCCGATGGCGGGGATGTTCGAATATGCGCGCTACGGCATGTTCGAGAACGCCTCCGACAAATATCTTTATCCAGGCTTCCTCACCGCCTGCTGCGCTTTCTTCACCTATACCGGCCTGATCGGCATTCGGCGGGTTCGCAATCGCGTACACCTGCACTAGAACGGCCCGGTTCTCCTATCATTCGGACAATCCATGCACGGAATCATCAAGCCCCATAGCGACCAGCAGACCGAGCAGCTCGACCTGCGGGAGCAATTCGTCGGCTGGGCGCGTCGCAACAAATGGTTCCTGGCGATCGTCCTGGTTCCGACGTTCGTCGTTGCCGTCTATTATTATCTGCTCGCCGCCGACCAATATCAGTCCGAGGCGCACTTCATCGTCAAGACCGGCGACAATTCGCCGATGCCCTCGGGCGGCCTCAGCCAGTTGCTCGGCATGGGCGGCGGCCTTTCCCAGGCACGTGGCGAGGCGGTCGCGGTCAATGATTATCTGGATTCACAACAGGCCGTGCTGGCGCTGAACAGGTCGACAGGCCTCGTCGAGCGCTTCCGGCGGCCGGAAGCCGACTATGCGACCCGCCTGTGGTATTCCCAACCGACGCCGGAGGCGCTGCTCAAATATTACCGCCGGATGGTCGATGTGCAGAGCAATCCCGAGACCGGCATCACTGTCCTCAAGGTGCGGTCATTCCGGCCGGAAGACAGCTATGTCATCGTCAACCAGCTGCTTCGGCTGGGCGAGGAGCGGGTCAATATGATCAACCGGCGCAGCCAGAACGATGCGCTTGCCAATGCTCGCCGCTCGCTGGTCGAGGCCGAGCGGGAGCTGGCGACGATCCAGGGCCGATTGACGGGCTTCCGCCAGACCCAAGGCGATCTCGATCCGAGCGGCTCGGGCAAGGCGCAGATCGAACTGGTCGCCACGTTGCAGGGCCAGCTCACCAACGCCCGCGCGCAGCTCAACGCAATGCAGGGCATCATCTCGCCGAGCAGCCCGCAATATGTCGCAACGGCCGCGCGCGTCCGCGCGCTCGAAGCGCAAGTTGCGGGGCAGACCGGCAAGCTGGCGGGCGGCGGCGGCGCCATCGCCGCGCGCCTGGGCAACTATCAGGATCTCGAGATCCGGCAGGAGTTCGCGAGCAAGCGCTACGAAGCCGCTGCCGCCAACCTCGAGCGCGCGCGAGAGACGGCGATCCGGCAGCAGCTGTACATCGTCCGCGTGGTCGATCCCAATCTGCCGGTGAAATCGCAATATCCGCAGCGCGGCAAGATCGTGCTCACGGTTTTCCTGTCGCTGCTGGTCGCCTATGGCATCGGCTGGCTGCTTGCGGCCGGTGTGCGCGAGCATTCGCTATAACAACAAGGCAGGCATGATCTCGCATATGGAAGGTGGATTGCAGCTGACCGTCCTCCAGACGTCGGACGCCTTCCATTATAGCCGGATGCTCCGCGCCACCTCGCAGACCGTAATCGAATATTGCCGGCGGCGTGGCTTTGCCTATGAAAGCTTCATCGGGATCAAGCGTGGTTCGCGCGGCGCTCACGCCGCATTTAACCGAATTCTCATGCTCGACGAACTGATCGAGCGCGGCCACCGCGGTTGGGCGCTGCACATGGATGCGGATGCCTATGTCTACGATCTTGATTTCGATCTGACTGCTTATCTCGCTGACAAGCAGGACAGATCCGCTATCATGGCGACGATCCCCGGCGAAACCGTGCCGTGGCATATCAATTCAGGCGTGTTGTTCTTCAATCTGGGCCATGCCGATGGAAGGGCGCTGGTCACCGAATGGAAGCGCCGGTTCCTTGAGATTTCGGACGAGCAGCTACGCGATGTGTCGTCGATATGGGATCATCTCAACGACCAAACGATGCTGTACCGCGCTTTAGCCGACAACGAGGCTTTGCGCTTGCCGGTGCTGTTCGAAGACGCGATGCTCTTCAACCATGTCCATGGCCGCTTCATCCGCCAGTTGCTCAATTCTCTCGAAACTGATCTGACGTCGCGTACCGAAAAACTCGAGTCCGCCGTCCGCGAAGTCTTGGGCGATGCGCCTCGTTCGGCGGTTGGCGCCGACGAAACCCGGCTGGTTGCAGAGTTCTACCGGATCATCCTGGGCCGTGGTCCAGACCCCGGCAGCCAAGGCTACACCGATCTGCTCATTCACCGCGGCATCGCGCGGGCGGCGCCCGACGTGGTGCGCGCGCTGCTCGACAGCGAGGAGTATAGGCGGCGGATCAGGTCAGATTAAAATTGCGACAAAACCGAGGTCAGGCTTTCCGTCCCTCGCAAATCAACCAATTCATCCGATTGCCGCGTCGTTCCCAGACGGCACGCCAGCGATCCCAATCGCTCAGATCGGCCAGAAAATCGAACGCGTTAGGGTTGCGTTCGCAGGCAATGACGCTGGTGATGTCGTGCGTCGATTGCAACGCGGCCGTCAGCACGGGCGTGATTTCGGCGTCCCAGATATCATGGCATTCGATGATCAGGTCCGAGCCGGCGAGCGCGGCGTTGGTTGCCGGATCGGAGAAGAGCGTCTTTTCATAACCTTCGCAGTCGGCGATCACCAAAGCGTGCGGATAGCGCCGAACCTTAGCCCGCAACACTTCGGGATCGCAGAAGTCACCGGGCACCACCTGGTTCTCGCAGCCATTTTCGCGTGCGAGCTTATCGAGGATAGCCAGCGCGCCCGCGTCGATATCAAAGGCAAGAACCGGAGTATCGGGAAAACGAAGTGCAGCGCCAACGCTGTAATAGCCTTCTGCACAACCGACATCGATGATCGCATCATAGCGACGCCGGGCGAAACGCTCAAAAGCAGGATGCAATTCCGCCTCATAGGTGCCGAGCAGCTTGGGCGCGATATCTCCATCGCCTCGGGTAGAGAAATCGACCATGCGCATGCCCGCGAAGGGCCCGGCTTGCACGACCAGCCCCGTTGCCTCGATCACCCGGCGGTTGATCGCGCCGCGTTCCTCAAAACTTTTTGCAGAGCGATTTTGCCAGAATTCGCCACTCGACAAAAAAATCTCGCGAAGATCCCCGACGCCGATGCGACCTTCGTGGATCGCCGTCATATAATCGTTCAGGCCCTGAGCATCGGCTTCTCGACCGAGTATCCACCGATAGGCGGCCCTGACATTGCTTTCCACATCATCCATCGTTGCGTTTCCTCGATGGGTCATCAGCCATATCGAGCAGGATATCGAAATGCACCCAGCCAGCAGGCAAGATTCCCTTTGCCGCAGCCTCGGCATCACGCCGCTGCCACAGATCCATCAGTTCGCGAGCCGATCGCACCGGTGTTCTCGATCCATCATGCTCGACCAGTTCGCCCGTCGAGCTCAGGCCGAAAAGATAATCCGCCAGAATATCGGGTTCGATGTGCCCCTGCGCACGCAGGCATAGCGGATTGAATTCGCACAGGATTCGAGGCTGGTGGCGACGCAATGATCTTTCCATGCCCTTCAGGACAGGCAATTCGAAGCCTTCGACGTCGATCTTCACCAGATCGATCCGGTTTTCATGCTCCAGAATTTCGTCAGCCGGGATCGCCTGAACGATGTCCCCGATCTGCAGCGCGGTACTTTCGCCGATGACCTTGGCGTTTGATGTCGCGGTCAGCCCGATTATCTGCCGCCGGTCGGACAGCGCCAGCGGATAAAGAATCACGTTCTCGAAATTGTTCGCAACAATCCCCCGCCGAAAGGCGTCGACGTTTCGCCAATTCGGCTCGAAGGCGATCACCTTGCCTTGAGGGCCGACCGCCTGGGCCGCCTGAAGCGACATCACCCCCACATTGCCGCCGATGTCGATAAAGGTACCGCCGACGGGTAGATTGGACCTAATGGCGGCGATAATATGGGGTTCCCATGATCCGCCGCCAACAATGTAACGACCGAATTCGGGCTCGCCGGGATCGACGACCACTTTGACGGAATGTGCGATGTCAACGGTCACATAGCCCGGCTTGCGTCCGCCAAACTCATCGCTGTCGAGGAATATCCGGCGCAATGCCGGTAGCGTCAGTTCGCCCGACCGGATCGCTGCGGCATAATGCGCAAGCCCCCCCTCGTCCGCCTCCCGCCCCAGCACCCAGCGATAGGCCGCCCGGACGTCGTCTTCCACGTCGCTCATCTGTTCGTTGCTCCTCGCTCAGCTTCTCAAGCGTTCGGGGGCTGAGGAAATAGATCGTGTAACGCGCGTTCGGTCTTTTCCTCTGGGACGAAGAGCACGTCGGTAAACCCCTGGACCGATATCGTTGCTGAGGACAGAAACCGACCGGCCTCCTCTCCCCGAAGGCCCAGGCAGCGATAGCCTCGCTGCTCCATCTGCTGGACATATTCGGAACAATTGACAGCTGAGACCACCGGCAGTTGAACGGCGTGGAGTTCCGAAAGGATGATCGGGCGATGTCGCGCGAGCAACCGCTCGGCGCCCTGCATCGCCTTCGCCTCGGCGCCCTCGACATCTATCTTGATCATATCGACGCGATCGAGATTGAGGCTGTCCAGCGTCAACAATTCCACGTTCGAACCGGCCGAGGATTCCGCGCCCTCGGGCATGAGATAGGATGCGCCATGGTTCTCGGCGTCCTCGTGCCAGCCGAGCGACATCGATCCATGATGATGCCACACTCCGACCTCGTGCAGCCGCACCCTTGCAGCCAAACCGTTCAGATCGATGCTCCTCCGGAGATAGCGCGCGATGATCGGCTGCGGCTCGAAGCTATGGACATAGCCCGTCTCTCCGACGATCGAACTCGCCAGCATGGTGAACCACCCGATATTCGCGCCGATGTCGAGGAACGTGTCGCCACGCCGAAGCAATTGGCGAACCACGTTCGAACTGTCCGGCTCATAGGCATCCATCACGCAGTGGATGGAGCAATATTTGTCCTTCATGTTGACCCACAGCAACATCGTGTCGCCGAAGATCGGCGCGACCATCCATCGATCTAGATAGCCGCTGGAGTAACGATATTCCGGGGACGCCATGAAGATATGACGTAGCTGCTGCCAGTTATCGATGTACATATGGCCTTCTATCGCTGCTTCGCTCTCTGGTTCTCGATTGAGCAGCAACCGATATGCGCTGATGATATCTTCTCGCGTGACCATATTTTACTTGCCAATTCATCTTACAATTGAGTCCAATGGGTAACGTGAGCAACCTATGCCTTCTTCTGCACCACGAAGATATGGCTGACGATCGCATGGTGGCCGGTGTAACCGTCTTCGCGTACCTCCAAAGCTCGGCATCCCGCTCGCTCTATTATTTCGAAGACGATATTCTGCGGGAGCGCGTTCATTTCCATCTGGGGCTGTTCGTTCGCGAGATATTCGGGCACCGAAAAGTCCTGGCCCGCGATAAAGGTGGGCATTTGGATGATCGAAACACCGCCCGGCGCCAACGTCTGCAACAACTTCTCATACAAAGCGGCCATCACTGGCGGCGGGTTGTGCTGGAGGACGATCAGGCTGAGCACAAAATCAAACCCGCGAAAACGATCCAGATCATCAACTGAGGTGATCGCCTCGAAACCCACATTTTCGATTTTCTGATCGCGCGCCCGCTCAGCGGCGAGCCGCAGATGGGGCGGGGATATGTCGATGCCAGTTACATGATCGGCATGCTTGGCGAGGGTGAGGCTAAGCCGACCTACGCCGCATCCGAAATCCAGAGCCTTTCCAAATGAGGTGGAAAGCCCGGCCCGACGCAGACAACCGAACGCCACTTCGATATCGCCGCTTGCACTGGCATAGAAGCGGTCGAGATTGGCAGCGAGCCTGTCCTGACGAAAATCGTCGCTGACGAGCACAGACCAATGCGGTTCGCTTTCGCCGAAGGCTTGCCAGGCCCTGCCAATCCTTTCGAACATCGCCGCTCGCTGATCAGGCGTACATTCGAGATCGACCTGGCAGTCCGACGAATCGATGAAACGGCCAATCGGCAGATGCTGTGGAACGGCATGCCCCTGCTTCTTGATGAATTCCTCGCAGCCGAGAAAGGCACCTCGCAATTCCGCAATATTCTCGGCCAGCATGGCATGCTCGATCACCAGCTCACTTTCGGGCTCGCGGCCAAGGATCAATCGATAGGCGTAAACGGCTTCTTCTCGAGTTACAGGCAATGCGATCTCCCCTACGCTATGTGGCACCGAGTTCCTGAACATGGCTAGGCCAAGCGGCTAGCCAGCTTCGACAGGCATCTGCTTGCCGCCGTAAGAACATCATCCGTTCTGGATATAATGCTCCTCGCCGTAGACAACGCGTAGCCAGTGTCGATGGCGAGCAGCCTGCCGATAGGCTTGACGTTCAGCAACCGGCGACCGCAGACTTTGCTGGTCCGGCAACTTCCCTTCCCGGCCGATACTGAAGAGATGAAGCCCCATCGGCCATCAGCGATACCACGCGCCGGGATCGTCGGCCGGCATCACCTCGAAACCGTCGCGGCGCAGGCCTGGATGCCAGGCCGGGTCCTCATCGAGCCAGCGGCTCCAGCGCTGGTGGAAAAGCGCATATTCGTCGCCCTTGACGGGCGCCTCGCCGCGCGACGCCTTTTCGGCATGGACCATTTCCGCTTCCGGCGTGCAGATGATGCGATAGCCGAGCGAGCGGAGGCGCAGGCACAAATCGATATCGTTATATTCGAGGGTGAACCGTTCGTCGAAGCCGCCGATTTCCTCGAGCAGCGAGCGCCGCGTCGCGAACAGCGCTCCCGTCACCATCGACCATTGGCGTTGCACCAACGCCCAGTCCTGATAGGTGCCGCAGCTGGTTTCACGCCCCGCCCAGACATGCGCGACCGCTCCGCAGATCGGCCCGATTCCGGCATGCTGCAGTCGGCCATCGGCATAGAGCAGCCGCGCCCCGACGCCGCCCACGCTCTCGTCAATCGCGAACCCGATCAACGCCTTCAGCCAGCCCGGATCGGCCGGTTGAAGATCGTCGTTCATCATCACGATCAGCTCGGTCGACGCGGCCCGCCACAACAGGTTCATCTTGGCGGCATAGTTGAACGGCTCCCCGTCCGGCCGCGGCGTCGCGATGCGGCACAGGCGATACCCCCGGGATGTCGCCGCCCAGTCGGGCTCGCCGCCAATATCGTCGCCGACAATCACGCTCAGCCGGTGCAACGGCCAGTCGACCTCGCCGATCGCCTTGAGCAGTCGCTCGACATAGCTGGTCCGTCCGGCGGCGGGCTTGCTCCGCCGCGTGGGGATGATCAGCGTCACTTCCGGGAAGTCGCCGGCGAAGTTGCGGAACTGCGCGAGGCTGTCGGCGGCACGGCCCGGCCTAAATTCATAACCGGCAAATTGTGGCTGCCTGGCAAGCATGGCCCGGCGGACGGCCGGGTCGGCGCAAGGCCGGGTGCCGCGATAGGCAAGCATCACATGCGCAATCCGCCCGATCGACGCCCCGGCATGATGCGCGCGGAACAGCAGATCGTCGAGCAGTGCCGTACCCGCCTCCGGCCGCAGGCCGAGTTCGGCCAGTAGCGAGGCGCGGACGATCAGCGGAGCGCCGATCTGATCCTGTGCGGCGAGGAGGATCGGGTCGAAGCTGGGCTTGAGGCGCAATTGGTCGAGCGCGCGCATCTCTCCGACCGCCAGGTCGTCACCGTGGAAGATGTCGACATCGGGCCGAGCCGCGCTCGCCGCCCGCCATTCACGCTCGAACAGTGGCGACAGCACCGTGCCTCGCGGGGCAAGTATGATCCACTCATCGGTGCCGGTGGGCAGTTCGGCCGGCAACGGTGCATCGAGGACATGATCGGGCGCCAGCGTTACCAGATCGAGCCCCGGGCCGAAGCCAGCGATCTCGATGGGAACGCCCGCGGCAAGACTGCTCACGATCGGCAGGCCACCATGCCGGGCCGGACCCTCGCGCACTGCGGTGAGGCTAGCCGCGACAGCGGCGCCGATCGCCTCCTGATTCAGGGTTTCGGCGACGCGTCGGCGACCGGCGTCACCCCGACGGGTGTCTCCTGCCTCGACCGCGGCCGCCGCGTCGAGCAGCGCCTGCGTCAGCGCCGGCTCATCGATCCGTGCCCATTCGCCTCCCTCCGTATAGTGGCCGAAGTCCTGGTCCAATCGCCAGCGGTGCGCCCTCACCGGCCAGCCGGTCTCGTTATCGAGGAAATCCCGGCTGCCGCCGAAATCCGTGGCGACGACCGGCTTGCCCCGCGCCATCGCTTCGGCGATCGTCAAGCCGAAGCCCTCCGAACAATGTGGCGAGGCATAGATGTCGGCTGATGCCATCAGCCGCGACAACTCGCTTTCAGCCATCCGCCGGTCGATCAGCACGACGCCGTTAGTCGCCTCGGCAAGCGCCGCGAAGAGGCGGCCCTCTTCGGCACGGTCGTGAAGATGCTTGGTCTTGAGCACGAGCGACCAGCCGTGCCGCGCGAGCCCCGAGGCCGAAAAGGCCCGGACCAGCGCCGCCGGATTCTTGCGGACGAGATAGCTCGATCCGTCGAAGACATAGAGGATGATGCGCCGATTGGCGGGAAGGCCGAGCCCAGCGCGCAGATCAGCCGGCTCGCCATCGACCGCGCGCGCGGTCACGACGTGCGGAATGACGTCGACCGGGGCATCTCCGGCGCCCGCGAACAGGTCCGCGCAGTAGCGGCTCGGCGCCCATATCCGGTCGACTACGGCGAAGTTACGCCGCCAGGCCGGGGGGAGATGGCCCATTTCCCACACCCAATAGCCGATCCGCCGGCCCGCCGCGTCGATCGCCGCGCGCTGGTCCCCGGTCAGCAGATGCCAGCTGTCGGGATTGAGATGGATGATTGCGACGTCGGCCTTGCCCTCGAAGTCGAGAATGTCGACCGGCGGGGAAAGCGGCTGATGGACATGAAAAGGCAGTTTGATCGGATGGAGATTGAGCAGCGCTCCGGTGCGGCGGATCGCGCCGATGATCCCGCGGCTCGCCTGCCCGAGGCCATTGTCGTAATTCCACGGGCCGAAGAAAGCGACGCGCGGCGGCCCCGGCGCCTGGGCGGGCGGCGTCATCGGATGTGCGAGCAGGCGGCCGCCATCGTCGACAGGTCCCTTCTCCGCCACCGCCGCGAGCACCGCGTCGGCAAGCGAGAGATCGAAGCCGGCCGCCTCGAGCGTTTCGCGCCATCCGGCCAGATCGGCTTCGTCAAATTCGCCGCGCAGCAGCAATATCTTGGCGAAGGGGAAGCCGCGCGCGATCAGCCCGCGCCAATCGAACAGGGTCGGATTGATCGCCGCTGGGCTGGGGAACAGGATCTCGACGCTGTGCCCACTCTGCTCGGCGATTTCGGCCAGCCGGATCTCATAGGCGCGGATGACATGATCCTTGCGGCTCAGCAGTCGCAGATCGTTCATCAGCCCGTGAAAGGCGCGTGAAGACAGGAAGCGCTGCCGGACCGCGAGAAAATAGCTCTGCGCATGCCAGCGCCATTCATGGCTTTCGGTCAATCCGACCAGATCGGCGCCGCTTTGCCGCAACCGATCGACGACCGCGCCGATGCGGTCGCCCGCGGTGGCCGGCAAAACGCTGTCATTGACCAGGTAGAGCGTTGCCGCACCATAGAGTTGTGGCAGTAACTTGAGCGCATGCGCCCAGCCCCCGAAATCGAAGCCGGCGTTGCGGCGGACGATCACTGCGTCCGCCAATGCGACCAGTTCCTTCGGCAGCTCGACCGGACGATCGACGCTGGCGATCAGCACAATGCCGATATCGCGCTGCTTCAGCGCCTGCAGATAGGGCAGGACGTGCGGCCTGATCCGACCGGTTGGCGCATGGGTCAGGAACAGCGCGATCTCGCCGCCCGGCGAGAGCGTCAGCGGTTTCACGATATCGCAGGGCACCGTCCAGGCGGGCGGATGCCCGGCTGGGTGACGCGAGGGCGGGAAGAGCAGCACCGGAGCCGGATCGAGGAGCGCGCCATCAGGCATCCGGCGGGCCACCACCTCGACGCCTTCGCCATTCTCGCCGAGATCGATATCGAGAATCGCCCGAAATTGGACGCGGCCGTCCTCGCCGTGTTCGGGCGTCGCCCGGCCGACGATCCGGTCCCCCTCACGGAACTCGACCCAGCATCCTTCATTTTCCAGCGGCGACAAAGCGCCCGAAACCTCGCGCTCATACCAGCCTTCGATCACGCCGCCCCTCTCCACCTCGGCGGCGGCTTCGGCTGCTGCACGCTCGCCTTCGGACCCCGAGTTGCAGTGGGCGATCATCTCCGCCGCGCGATCATTGCCGTCGATTTCGAAGCTCAGGCGGTAGAAGGTCAAAGCCCCCTCGTTGTCGCCCTGCCGTCGGCGTAGATGACCACGGCACAGGGCGAGGTCCGCATCGCGGGCATTCAGCGCCTGCGCCCGTTCATAGGCCTGCTCGGCCGCCTGATGATCCCCGCTTTCGGCAAGCATGTGGCCGAGCTGGACCCAGATCGGAAAGTCGTTCGGGCGCCGACGAAGATAACGGCGATACTGGTGGGCCGCCTGGGTCCATCTACCTTTGTCGCGGGCGGAGTTCGCCCGCACCAAAGCCCGGCTCACGCCCCGTCGTCGCCATATCCCGCCGATCATGCGCAGTCCGCTATCACGGCAGGAGAAGCGGCGAAATAGGCAGGAGCATCCGAACGGTCCATCGGAAAGGGGGCGACGGGCGGCTTCCGGAGTTGGCCTGCAGCGAAAATCCGGGCGCACCGATAACCCGGCGTCGGTGCGTTCCGTTCAGACCGGAGCAAGTTATGTATCGCAATTGACAGCCGCGTAAAGGCGGCTATGGCGGCGATCCGGCATGATGAAGCATGCGCTAATGGGGCCGTCGGACATCATGGGCGGCAGGCTGGATGACATTCATTATCACTTTGTTCGGTAGCCCGAATCAACGTCGTCCGGTTCGACGCATCGCGCTGCTGGCCGGTGCGGGTGGGCTGCTGTTCGGCGCCGCCGGAGCCACGGCAGAGACGCTGATGGATGCCGTGACCGCGGCCTATGGGAGCAATCCGGATCTCGTCGCCCAGCGCTTTCGGCAAAAGGCGCAGAACGAGACCTATGTTCAGACCCGCGCCCAATATGGCCCGCAGCTGTCGCTCAATGCCACGGCCGAATATAGCTACACCAAATATGGCGACTCGCTTCGCCGCATTAGAGGCCGGTCGACCGATGGCAACCAGGGCGACCTTTCGCTCAATCTGCGGCAACCCGTCTACACCGGGGGGCGAGTGCGCGGCGCGCTGGCGCAAGCGCGCGCGAATGTGCGGGCGAGCGAAGAAACGCTGCGCCGCGCCGAGGGCCAGATAGTCCGCGATGTGATCCTCGCTTATGCAGCGGTACTGCGCGACCGTCAGCGGCTGGACGTGGCCCGCCAGAACGTCATGGTCCTGCGTGATCGGATGGCCGAGACGCGCGCGCGTCGCCGGGTCACCGATGTCACGGTGACCGATCTTGCCCAGGCGGACCTCCGCCTGGCGGCCGGCGAAAGCCAGCTCGCCAACGCCGAGTCCCAGCTTGCGATCAGCGAGGGGGAATATCTCCGCATCATCGGCAATTCGCCCGGCGAGCTCGCTCCGCTACCGACGCTGCCGGGCCTGCCGGACTCGATCGACGAAGCATTGACCATCGCCGACACCGAAAATGCGCTGCTCGCGCGGGCTCGCTTCGCCGAGGAAGCCTCGCGTGCAAACATCGCCGAGCAACGCGGCAATCAACGGCCGACCGCAACGATATCCGCCGAAGCCCGCAAGGTCGGGCAGCTCTCCCCCTTCAACCGGCGCGATTACAACACCGATGTCGTCGCATCGATCACGGTGACGCAGCCGCTGTTCCAGGCCGGCGCGATCCGCTCCCGCATCCGTCAGGCACAGGCAGACAATAGCGCCGACCAGGCGGCTGTCGATGCGGAACGACGTCAGGCGCTGCAGGACGTCGTCACCGCCTGGAGCGCGCTGTCGTCCAATCGCGTGGCAGTCGTCTCCGGCACCCGCCAGGTCGAATCCGCGCAGGTCGCCTTTGCCGGCATGCAGCGCGAGGAACGGTTCGGCCTGCGCAGCACGATCGAAGTCTTGAATGCCGAACAGGAGCTCGCCTCCTCGCAGCTCGGCCTGCTCGGCAACCGGTTCCAGGAATATGTCTCGCGCGCCGATCTGCTCCTGGCGATGGGGCGCCTCGATGCCCGCACGGTCAATGCAGCGATCCCGGCGGTCGATCCCGATGCGGAGTTCAAGCGGGTGCGCTGGCGCGGCATGCTGCCGATCGAACCGGTGGTGATGATGATCGATCATGTCGCGTCGGCCAGTCCGAACTCCAAGCGGAAGCCCGACCTTCGCGGCGCGAACCAGCCTAAGCCGACGACGGCGCCCAAGCTTCCGCCGCAGCCATCCGCTGCGTATCTCGAAAAGGCGATGGTGCCGATCACACAGAGCCCGCTGCTCAGCCCGGATCAATTGCCGCCATCGCTGCAAGTCGAGCGCGCCCCGAGCGCCGGGAAGGATGCGCCACGATGAGGACTGGACCATCGTCCCGGCCCACGGGCAATGGATGCGGCTCGGCCGGCTCGGCCAACCGTTACGCCCTGTTGAAGATCGGTAGACCTTGATGACGGCGAAGACGACCAAGAAACCGAGCATGCTTGCCGACGCGCTGGCGATGGGCAGAACATCGTTCCTGTTCGCCGGCCTGTTCAGCCTGGCAAGCAACCTGCTCTATCTGGCGCTGCCGATCTACACCAACCAGATCTACAGCCGCGTCCTTTCCAGCCATAGCGGCTCGACGCTGATCGTGCTGACGATCGGGGCCGCGTTCGTCTTCCTGCTGTCGGGCATCCTCGACCATTTCCGTACCCAGGTGCTGATCAACTTCGGCGTCGCGTTCGACCGCAAGCTCGCCAGCTCCACCTTTGCGGCGCTGTTCGATCTGGTCGTCCGCCGCATGGGCGGCTCGAACGCCCAGACGCTGCGCGATCTTGACGCGGTGCGTTCGCTGCTGTCGGGCGGGGCGATGTCAGTGCTGTTCGATCTGCCCTGGATCCCGATTTTCATGGGCATTTTGTTCATCATCGATCCCTGGGTCGGCGCGCTGACGCTGCTCGGCGGCATCGCCGTGCTTTTGCTCGCAATCGCGCAGGATCGCGCCACCCATTCCGCGCTGAAGGAGCAGAGCGCCGCCTCGATCAAGAGCTACTCCTTCACCGACGCCGCGCTGCGAAATGCCGAGATTGTCCGGGCGCTCGGCATGCTGCCGATGCTGGGCGGGGCATGGGCGCATTTCCGGCATACCGCGCTGCAGATGGGCGTGGTGGCGAGCGACCGCGGCAGTTTCTACTCGGCGGCCCTCCGCTTCGTCCGCATGTTCATACAGATCGCGATCATCGGCCTCGGCGCCTGGCTGATCATCGAAGGATCGATCGGCTCCGGCTTGCTGTTCGCCAACATGATCCTTTCGTCGCGCGCGCTGGCGCCGATCGATCGGGTGGTTGGTTCGTGGAAAATGCTGTTCGAAGGTTACCAATCCTACCGCCGGCTCGAGGACGTACTCGACAAATGGGAGCCGCCCGTTCCGACCACGCAGCTGCCCACACCAAAAGGCCGTATCACCTTCGAGAATGTGAGCTTCGCTCCGGCCGGTGCGCCGAGCCTGGTGCTGATCAATCTCAATTTCCTGATCCAGCCCGGCGAGATGATCGGGATTGTCGGTCCCTCGGGCGCCGGCAAGTCGACGCTGGTCCGGCTGATGGTCGGAATCTGGAAACCCAATAGCGGCACCGTGCGGCTCGACGGCGCCGACGTTTACAGCTGGGACCGCAGCGACTTCGGCCAGCATGTCGCTTACCAACCGCAGGACACCGAGCTGTTCGCCGGAACTATCAGGGCCAATATTGCGCGCTTCGATCCCAATGCCAAGGACGAGGATATCGTTAAGGCTGCGCAAGCCGCCGGGGCGCATGATCTGATCCTGCGCCTGCCCAAGGGCTATGAGACCCAGCTCGGGGAATCGGGCGTCACCCTTTCGGCGGGCCAGCGACAGCGGGTCGGCCTCGCCCGCACCTTGTACGGCGAGCCGCGGGTGGTGGTGCTCGACGAGCCCAACGCCAATCTGGATGCCGACGGCGAGACGGCGCTGCTCGAAGCATTGGCCGGGGCCAAGGCCCGCGGCAGCACGATCATCCTCGTCTCGCACAAGCCGAGCATGTTCGCGAGTGCGGACAAGCTGATGGTGCTGCGAGCCGGTCAGCTCGTCCAGTTCGGCCCGCGCGATGAGGTGATGCGAAATCTGCAGGGCGGGCAGCGGCCCGCGCTGGCGGAGGTGAAACCGTGAATTTGCTCCCCGACCTTCGGCGCATGTTGGGCCGCCCCGAGATCGAGCCCGACAGCGACGAGGCTGCGGCGGCCTATGTCGCCGCCGGCCCCGAGGGGCAACAGGAGCTGACGCGCTCGCTGCGGCGTCCGATCATCGGCGGCAGCATCGTCGTCGGCCTCCTGTTCGTCGGTCTACTGCTCTGGGCTTTCCTGTCGATCTCGGGCGCAGTGATCGCGCCAGGCGTGGTGCGGGTCCAGAACAACAGCAAGGAGATACGCCGGCTTGAAAGCGGCGTCGTCCGCCAGATCCTGGTCCGCGAAGGCCAGCTGGTCCGCAAGGGTCAAACGCTGATCCGCTTCGACGACACCCAGAGCCGCTCGGTCGTCGACGTCTATCAGAGCAACGTCGACAGCGCCCGCGCCAATATCGCGCGGCTCCGGGCCGAGGCCATCGGCGCCGGCGACATCATCTTCCCGCCCGAGTTGACCAGCCGTGCCGCCGATCCGCGCATGGCTGCGCTGCTTGCCACCCAGCGCACGCTGTTCCAGACGCGCGTCATGCTGTACCGCAGCCAGGCCGAGGTGCTCCGCTCGCAGGCCGCGCAGCTTGCCACCCAGATCGACGGCATGCGCATCCAGGCGAGCGCGATCGACGATCAGGCCAAGCTGGTGCAGGAAGAGCTCACCGACGTCCGCGCGCTGTCCCGCGAAGGCTATGCGCCGAAGAGCCGGCTGCTCGCGCTCGAGCGCAGCGCGGTCGGCGTCAAGGGCCAGCGCGGACAGATCGCCGCCGACATGGCGAAGGCGCGCCAGTCGATCGGCCAGATCCGGCTCCAGATCGCCCAGCTCGAGGACAAGCACCAGACCGAAGTCGCCGACGGCATTCGTGCGGCGGAGGACCAGCTTGCCGAAAATGAGCCGAAGCTGCGCGCCACGCTCGCCATGCTCGAGCAGACCGAGATCCACGCGCCAGTGACCGGCTATGTCTTCAACCTCACCCAGTTCACCGAGGGCGGGGTGGCGGGTGCCGGCCAGGCGCTGATGCAGATCGTACCGGCAAACGCCAAGATGGTGATCGACGCGCAAGTCCTGCCCAAGGACATCGCCGACGTGAAGGTGGGCATGCCGGCGCGCGTGACGCTGACCGCCTATAGCGCCAACAGCACCTCGCCGGTCGACGGCACCGTCACGCTGGTCTCGGCGGATGCGAAGCAGAATGAGAAGACGGGAGTAACCTTCTTCGTCGCCGAAATCACGGTGACGCCAGAGGCCCTCGCCCGGGCGGGAGCCAATATCAGGCTGACGCCGGGCATGCAGGCGCAGGTGGCGATCGTCACCGGATCGCGCTCGATCCTGTACTATCTGTTCCAGCCCTTCATCAACTCGATGAAGACCGCCATGCGCGAGAAATGAGCGCCAGGAAGATCGAGTTCCTGATTGCGGGGGTGCAGAAGGCCGGCACTTCCGCATTGTTCGAATATTTGCGCGAGATGCCGGGCCTGCAAGTGCCCGACGTCAAGGAAGTCCACTTCTTTGACGACGAGGCGATCGACTGGCGCAATCCCGACTATGCGCCTTACCATGCGCATTTCCGCGACGACGGCACGATGTGGGGCGAGGCGACGCCGATCTACAGCTATTGGCCGAATGCGCTCGAACGGATCGCCGCCTATAATCCGGCGATGCGGCTGATCCTGCTGTTCCGCGATCCCGTGCAGCGCGCCTGGTCGCACTGGAAGATGGAATATGCCAAGGGCAAGGAAACCGAGCCCTTCGCCTGGTGCATCCGCGAGGGGCGTGCCCGCGTCGCGGCCGGCGATCCGGCGGCACCCGGCCATCATCGCGTGTTCAGCTATGTCGAGCGTGGCTTCTATGCCGGCCAGGTCGAACGGGCGCTCGCGCTCTTCCCACGCGAACAGTGCCTGTTCCTCACCTCCGAGCGGCTCAGGGACGATCCAGCCGGGGTCCTGGCCAGCATCTGCAGCTTTCTGAACCAGCCGCCGCCCGCTGCCGTCGCCCCCAGAAAGGTCCATGTTGGTGCGGATATTGCCTATCCGTCACGACTTCGGCCCGACGACATCACTTTGCTACGCAACATCTATGCGACTGACGTGCAACAGTTTTTGCATCTCACCGGCATCGATGCCCAAGAATGGCCGCCGAACTGACGGCGCGGCCACAGCAATGGCGCCGGTCGATTTAGTCAACGCGACGGGGGCGATACAAAATTTGATCTATTCGTCATTGATTAACCTGCGGGGACGCGCCTAACAGAAGTGGCCGAGAGCTTGGCAGCGGACGGGAAAATCCCCTCGGTTTCGTCCAAACCCCAGCAATGGGGCTGTTGCCGATCCTCAACACCGTGCGGAAATATCCACAGTGTCGGGACCCTCATCCGCTTTTTGCCTGTTGCGCGGTTGAGAAAGCTTGGCTAAGCAATGCACTGGGCTTGCTCGTCGAACCATGCCACGGGGGATGGGTTGCGAGCGGCAAGGAGTGTCTTCCGCCCACGGGGGAAGGGCGCACTGCTTGCCCGGGTAAGGTTCAACTGGAGGTTACTAATGGCTACTTTTGTTTTTGAAAACATGACGCAGGCGCAGGCCAATGCGATCACTTCGGGCGACATCATCGCCGTCTCGACCCCGGCCGCCAGCGCGGGCAATATCGGTGTAAGCATTTCGGCTGCGACCGATACGATCCAGAATACGACGCTGACCGTCGGCTCCAAGTCGCTGTTTTTCGACGCCAGCGCGCTCAGCTCTATCGCGGAGGCGGGCAACATCGTGTTCAACGATGGTTCGTCGCTCGACGTTGGTCTCAATACGGGTACCACGGACGCGACCGGCTCCAGCGTCGCTTACCTGTTCGCGGGTGCCGACACCTACACCGGTGCCGCTGCCGGCAGCACCATTTATGGCGCTGAGGGTGACGACACCATCACTGCCGGTGCTGGTCCGAGCAACCTGTTCGGCGGCGCCGGGGCCGACAGCCTCGTGGGCGGCGCAGGAAATGACCATCTCTATGGTCAGAGCGCTTCGGGCGGCACCGACGGTGCGGACTCGATCGCCGCGGGCGACGGCGCGGACTATGTCAACGGCAACAAGGGCGCCGATACCATTGATGGTGAGGCGGGCTCGGATCGTCTCCTCGGCGGTGCTGACAACGACAGCATCTCCGGAAGCGCCGGCAACGACAGCGTCAATGGCAACCTCGGAAACGACACCATCAACGGCGGCGATGACGATGACTTCCTTCGCGGCGGTCAGGGTAATGATGTCGTTTCAGGCGGTAATGGCAACGACATTCTGCTCGGCGATCTCGGCGCCGACACGCTCGACGGCAACACGGGCGTTGACTTCCTCACCGGCGGTGCGGGCAACGATGTGTTCCTATTTACCGCTGGCGAGGGCAATATCGGCGTGGGCAGCACGACGAAGTCCTACGACACGATCATTGACTTCGTCGATGGCGAGGACACGATCGATCTCGGTGATTTCGGTGATGCGGCCGCGAGTGCGGAGATCAACATCGGTTCATCCGGTGCCACCTTCACCACGGTTTCGGCTGCCAAGGATTATGCGCAGCAGCTGCTGGACGCAAACACCCAGGCCAACGACATCGCTATCGTCAAGGTTGGTGGCGATAGCTATATATTCTATGCCTCGACGGGCGCGAACCTTGATACGATCGACACGGTGATCAAGATCCAGGGCGTGACCGACACGTCGCTCTTCACTTCGGCCGACTTCGTCTAATAGGAAGACGGTTACAAGATACAGGAAAGGGCCGGTCTCACCACCGGCCCTTTTTTTTGACGCTCGGTTGAATACCGCTCCTCATCCGGAAGGCTGCTCGTCGGCGAAGCCGCCGGTATAATAGGGCAGACGCGGGCTGGCCGCCTGCTCAGCTGCCTGAAGGTCGACAACCGACTCCGGTACCGATCCACGACCTGCTCTGGGGCTCAGTTCGAGCTCGCTACTTTCCTATGGACGTTGCGGAAGCGCGCTACCGGCTGTCCACCACCTCGTCGATCAACCGAAGCCAGGCCGGCACGCCGACCGTTGCGCTATCGAAGCGCTTCACCACGGTTTCGCGCGCGGCTGTGCGGATCGCGTCGAAGGTGCGCGGCTCGCGCACCGCGCGAACCATCGCGGCCGTAAGAGCTTCGACATCGAAGAAATCGTTGAGGAGCCCGTTCACGCCATCATCGATCGCATCGCGGACCGGCGCCGTGTCCGATCCCAGCACCAGGCACTCGCATGCCATAGCTTCCAGCAGCGACCATGAGAGCACGAAGGGATACGTATAATATATATGCGCCCAGCCGATCGAGAGCGCAGCGATCATCCTTTCATGTTCCACCCGTCCGAGGAAATGGACCCGGCTCATGTCGAGCCGGTCGCCGACCTCGGCGAGCATCCGATCCTTCCACTCCTCGCCATCAGGCAGAGCCCGGCCATAGGATACGCCCTTCTCCTCGCCGATCAGCACTATCTGTGCCTCCGGGCAGGCGGCCATGAAGTCGGGCAGTGCGCGCATGAAGATGTGAAAGCCGCGCAGCCGCTCAAACCTCCGGTTGATGAAGGTAATCACCGGCGTGGACCCATCGAGCCGTCGTCCGTCGGGCAGGTCCAGCACCGCGCCCGGCTTACGGCGTGCGCGATCAGTATCTATTCCTTCGTGAAAGACGTCGATCATCGGCTGGAAGATTGCGGGAAAGGTGCTTGCCTGGAAGCGGGTCGGCGAAACGATCCGATCGCCGGTGGTGAAGGCCAGCGACTGGGTAGCGTTTTTTGCGTAAACGCGGAGACGTTCGGCCAAGTCGGGAACATCGAACTCGGGATCGAAATCGCTGTCGAGACCCTGCGCGCGATAATAAAGCTCGCCGAACAATATTTGCGGCGTGTCGGGATAAATGGTGCGGAGATGAATCGTCTCTCCCCATTGCGGATGCGCGATCACCACGTCAGGTTCGAAGCGTCGATCCTTGAGCGCCTGGGCGGCGGTGACGGCAGCCGTGCCTCGGATCAGATCTGCCTCGGCCCGCACCGCTTGTTCGAAGATGCCGGGGGTCGTGCCCCTTCTATTATTCCACTTTGCCATTGGTACCCCGTCCACCGACCGCGCGGTGGGCCCGCCGATGGCGACGACCTGATCGCCGCGCGCCAGCAACGCCTTCGCGATCTGCCCGAACTGGCCGGGAAAATTCTGATGAATGAACAAGATTCGGCGGTTCGGCATGTGGAAACCTTTGCAGCGTCCTGGCGCGTTAGCGGCCGATCCCAGGCTTGGCCAGCCGGACTATTCGCACCCTTTCCCTATACAACGGCAAGCGTCTATGTGAACGTCAGCAAGGCCGCCGAGGGACGATGCGCAAGGGACTGGAAACGATCTTCCTCAAGGCAATAGCGGCCGAGAAGCGGGGCGATGCCAACGAGGCCCTCCGTCTCTATCAGTCGATACTCGGGCAGTTTCCCAACAATGCGCGGGCACGGCGGGCCGCGGACGCGCTCACCAGCGCAGCATCCGGGTCTGCCGGCGGTGCCCCGCAGGACCTGCTCGACAAGCTCCTTGCCAATTATCGCGCGGGGCGTTTCGCGCAGGTCGTCGAGGATGGAGAGAGGCTGCGCGCGCTTTACGCGTCGTCACCGTTAGTCGATCAGCTGATCGGTGCCGCACATGCCGGTTCAGGAAACTTCGCCGAGGCGGAGGCGGCGTTCAGACGCTCGGTCGCGCTCGATCCGCGCAATGCACAGGCGCACTTCAACCTGGCCGTCGCCTTGCAGGAACAGCATCGTTTAGACGCGGCCGTACAGGTCTATAGCCAGACCCTCTCAATCCAACCGGACCATATCGACGCCCAGTTCAATCTGGCGACGGCACTCGACGCACTCGGGAAGGTGGACGATGCCATCACCGCCTATGGGCGCCTGCTCATATTGGCCCCGGGCCATATCACCGCCTGCTACAATCTCGGCAACGCATATAAGCGGGCAAATCGGCTCGACGATGCGATCAGAGCCTATGAACGCGCGCTGGCGATCGATCCGCGCCATGCCCCATCCCATAATAATCGCGGCGTCGTTCTAGAGGAGCTACGGCGCCTGACCGAAGCGGAATTGGCCTATCGGCGCTCCTTGGAAATCGATGCTGAACAACCCGACGCCTGGAACAATCTCGGGAACGTCCTGCGCCAGACGGGTGACATCGGCGCCGCCATCGACGCTTATGGCCGGGCGACCGCATTGAATCCCGGTTTCGCTCAGGCACACAACAACCTCGGCAATGCCTATCGCGATCTGGGGGACCTTCCGCGAGCTGTCGAAGCCTATGACCGGGCGCTTGCCATCCAGCCCAAGTGGCAAGGCGTGCTCGCGCAGAAACTCCATCATCAGGCTCAGATGTGCGACTGGTCAGCTTATGATCAGTTCGGTTCGGTCGCCGCTGACATAGGCACGGGATCGCAGGCGATCCCGCCGTTCACGCTGCTTGCTTTTGAAGATCATCCGCAGCGCCAGCTCGCCCGATCGGCCACATGGGCACGGGCGAACTATGGCGGGCTTGAACCCTCCCCCGCCGTCCCACGCCAGCCTGCTGACACGATCCGGATCGGTTATTTCTCGGCCGATTTCCACAATCACGCGACGATGTTCCTGATGTCGGGCCTGTTTAGAAAGCATGATCGGGCGCGGTTCACGGTCCACGCTTACAGCTATGGCGCGACCGCGCATGACGAGATGCGTGATGTTTTGATCGGGCATGTGGACGGTTTTCATGACGTTCGATCGATGTCGGACAAGGACATTGTCGCTCTGGCGCATAGCCATGCGCTGGACGTCGCCGTGGATTTGAAAGGATATACCGCAGACAATCGTTGCAGCATATTCGCGCTCCGGCCAGCGCCGGTGCAGATCGCCTTCCTCGGATATCCGGGCTCACTGGGGACGGATTTCATCGATTATATAATCGCCGATCCCGTGGTGGTCCCGAAGGGTAGCGAACAGGATTATAGCGAAGCGATCCTCCGCCTGCCGCATTGTTACCAGCCGAACGATGACCAGCGACCGATTGCGGCGAGTGCCGGGAAGCGGACCGACCATGGCCTGCCTGATCGCGGCTTTGTCTTCTGCTGTTTCAACAACAGCTACAAGATCGGCCCCGCCGAATTCGACGTCTGGATGCCGCTGCTCGGAAAGACGGCCGGCAGCGTGCTGTGGCTGCTACGTTCCAACGGTGCGGCAGAAGCCAATCTGCGCATGCAAGCGGAAACCCGCGGCATTGCCGGTGATCGCATCATCTTCGCGGATCGCCTGCCAATGCCACAGCATCTGGCGCGGCACAGCCACGCCGATCTTTTCCTCGACAGCTTTGCCTACAATGCACATACCACCGCCAGCGATGCGCTCTGGGCTGGTCTGCCGCTAATAACGCTCGCCGGCCGCCAGTTCGCGGCCCGCGTCGGAGCAAGCCTGCTCAACGCGGTCGGGCTGCCCGAGCTCGTGGCTACGACGCCTGAGGATTATGAGGCCATGGCGCTCGACCTCGCCGCCTCGCCGGAGAGTCTTAACTCGGTTCGCGAGAAGCTTAGATCACAGCGATCGGTCTCCACCTTATTCGACACGACGCGCTTTGCCCGCGACATCGAACGCGGCTTTGCCGAGGCCCATCGACGCCATGCCAATGGCCTACCGCCCGCCGACATCGACATCGGCATCCTTCCCTAAAGCTCCACCCCAAACCCCTTTTCGATCGCCAACTTGCCAGCCCGCACTACCGTATAATGCGCGCTGTACCGGCCGCTCGCCCAGCCGGCTGGCGGCCGCTTCCTGCCGGCGAAGATGACCCATTGCGCCTTATCGCGATCGAGCGGCTGCACGCGATTGTCGCCGATCACCGATCCGTCGGGCGCGGTCACGGTCAGGCGTTGGACATCGCCACCCTCGAGCCCGATCGCCTGAACGAAGGCAACCAGCGCCGGTGCGTCACGGCTCGGTCGGGGCACCGGCAGCGATCCATAACGCTGCACGAGTGCCATGGAGACGGGGCCGGTCGCGAAACCGGCGTTGAGCACTTCGCCTGCACGATAGGCATCGCCGACTCCGGCTGAGGCCGCCCACAGGCTGCGTCCGCCGCCGCACCGACCGGGCTTCGCGCCATAGGCGAAGGGGTCAACCGCCCTTCCGCCTTCGCGCACAGTGAAATGCAGATGTGGATATTCGGTGTTGCCCGAGAGGCCGACGCGGCCGATGGGCGCCCCCGCGCTTACCCTTTGGCCAGGCTGAACCAGGATGCTGTCCTTGGCCATGTGGCAATATTGCGTCTCCACGCCGCCGCCATGTTCGATGACTACGCCGTTGCCGCACATGATGTTGGCGGGCGTCGCGTGGCCGCCCTGCTTGACCGAGATATCGGCGACGCCATCACGCGTGCGCACTACCGTGCCATTGGCCGCGGCAAGGACCGCGACGCCGCGCGTCATCTCGGCCTCGCTCCGTAGCCGGAAGTCGATGCCGTCGTGCTTGTCGTAGGTTCGCCCGCCGCAGCGAAAATCGCTCGCTGCCGCCGACGCGTCGCTGTCGACGTAATTCTGAATCGCACAGTCGCGCCCAAGACTGCACGCAACCGGCAGGACAAAACGCAGCGTGTCTGCCGTTGCGCCGAGCAGAAACGGTAGAACAAGAAATGAAAAGACCTTCATCATGTCAGGCGGCATGATCAACCGGCCGCTTCTGCGATGCGGTGCTGCGCGGGATCGAGGCGACGACAGAAGGGCACCAGCTTATTGCATCTCCAGATGCTCGAATTGCGGGTGATTGAGATAGCTCCAAATCTCGGTATTCGTGAAGGGACATTGCACCGCCGTGCGCGTGTTGTGCGTCCAATAATAATTGTCCGCCCGCTTGTCGCTCCAGACGCGCTGGAGGTTCAGCCGGTCCAGCAGCTCGTTATATTCCACATAAGGTTCTTTCTTGACCTCCACGGTCGTTTTGCCGGTGAGGAACATCTGCTCGATGCACTTCATGGCGAAAAGGGCGATCATTTCATGGAAAGCCGCGGCACCCAGGCCGCCGTTGGTGTTGGGTCCATAGATCGACCAGAAGTTCGGAAAACCCGGCATCATGCAGCCGCGATATGCCTTTGGACCGTCCTGCCCCCAAAGTTCGCCGACCGTCATGCCGCCCCTGCCGCGAATCTCCATCGGATAGAAATAGTCGGCCGCCCGGAACCCCGTCGCATAGACGATGATGTCGGCATCATGTTGGATGCCATCCTGATCCTCGATGCCTCGGGCATTGATCTGCTTGATTCCGCTCGTGACCAGGGTCGTGTTATCGCGCTGGATGGCGTCGAAAATGCCGTACTGAGGATCGACGACGACGGCGCGCGCCGACCAGACCGGATGTTTCGGCGTCATGATCTTGGCCAGTTCCGGGTCCGCGATCTTGTCGTTGAGGAAGTTCACGCACACGTCGCGCGCCATCTTGTTCATTGCGTTGCAGGCATGAGGGTCGTCGAATTCCGGATCGATCGTGGTCAATTTGGTGAACCAGGCCGTGTTAGCGCTCTGCGCGCGCATGAAATTGGTGTGGAATGGCAGGTTCCGGTCGAGCCATGAAATTTGCGGCGGGAAGGGCTCCGTGTAACCGGGAACGGGGAACACCCACTGCGGCGTGCGCTGAAAGACGGTGAGATGCGCGGCCTCCCGTGCGAGCTCAGGGATCATCTGGTAGCCGGTACAACCCGTGCCGATCACCGCCACGCGCTTGCCGCTCAGGGCCATTCCTTCCGGCCAGCGCGCCGTATGCCAGGACAGGCCTTCGAACTGCGATGCGCCGGGAAGATCGGGGATGTTGGGCCGGCTGAGGAAACCGACGGCTGTGATGACCGCGTTCGACCGCGTGACGTACCGACCATCGGGACCATCCATCGTGATGATCCACATCGACTCGGCCTCGTCCCAGACGAGCGAGCGCACTTCGGTATTGAACGTGATATTCTCACGCACGCCGAATTCATCGGCCACCCAATTGAAGTAACGCTCGTTCTCGGTCCACTCGCAATAGGGATTGGGGTAGTTGAAGTCGACGCCGAAGACATTGGTATAGGACCGACTGGGGGTGTCGACCCGTGCCCCCGGATAACGGTTTTCGTACCAGGTGCCGCCGACGCCGGCATTCTTCTCGATCACCGTGTGGCGGATCCCCGCTTTCTTGAGCTGGGCAGCGGCGTTGAGACCACCCAGGCCGGCACCGATGACGGTGACGGAGAAATCCGCGAGCCGCTTGGGATCGGGCGTCTGCTGCCACTTCAGGCCGCGTGCCCAAGGATCGATCGCGAGATCCTGTATGAAGAAATCCTCGTGCTCCCTGGCAACCGGTTGCCCGAACATCAGCGCAAGGCTGATCGGAAGCCTTTCACGCGGCCCGATATCGATCGGTCCCGCGCCGGAGTCGCGATAGCGTTTCAGGAAGTCCACGGCCTTTCGACGGATCGCGACCACGTCGACCTCCTTGGCCGGCGTGTAATATTCGTAATAGCCGCGCAGCGCGGTCGTAAGCGAAATATCCTCCAGCTCGGGATCGCCCGTCAGCTGATATAATATCCCCCGCAGCACCATCGGATGCGCATATCCGATGGCATCCTCGATAACCGCATCACTCGCCTCAAGCAGCTCGGTCCGCATCAACTTCTCCACTTCCTGCTGCGATCGGCCGGAGGTGATCGTTCCTCCAGTCCGCGCAGTCTGATCAAGGTTGGCGCAGAAGCGGGGAGGCGATCAAGCGGCCTCCGATAGATCGGTAGTTCCGTCGGCGCTCCATTTCCGCCTTTTCCGCAGCCACATGATCGATCGTAGCTGTCACGGGGAAGGCAGACTACGAAAACCCGACAACGGCGGCCGGGATACGGGTTGACGGATACCGCGCCAGCCTGGCACATCGCGATCGCCGCACGGGCCACCCCTTCGGCTCCGCCGCACTCGCCCTTGCGCGGCAATCGGCACGGATCGACGACACTAACGCCGATAGGCCTCCAGCCGCTCGACCAGGGCCGGCGCAGACGACGAGACAGTCCGCCGGTCCCATATATAGGCTTCAATCGCCGCCGCGCGCGCGACTGCCGCTTCGCGATCGTCAAATATGGCGCTCAGCGCCTCGAACCAGCCGTCGGCCTCAGCGAACAGCGCGCTGCGGCCCAAGTCGGGATCGGCGCGATAGGCCGGGCCATCGCTCACTACCGGAAGGATGCCGATCGCGGCATAGTCCAGCGCCTTTATATCCGATTTGCAGCGGTTGAACGGGGTGTTCACCAGCGGGGCGAGGCCGATATCGAAGGGGCCCTGTTCCCTTAGCCACCGGACGAAGCGCGGATAGCTGACGGCATCGGCGGGCGGCGCGAGGCGATGCAGCCACGGCGCCGGTTCGACCGCGGGATCGACACCGATCATCGTCAGTTCGAACGACCCCTCCCGCTCGGCATGAAGCCGATCGAGCGCCGGGCGGATCATCGCGAAATCCGGACCATGCGTATGGGTGCCCATATACACCATCCGAATCCTGGCGGCCGAGAAGGGCGCCGCGCGGGCGTAGCGCCAGTCCCGCCACAGCCGCGGGTCGATCGCGTTCGGCACGATGACGGCGCGGGGCGCCACCCTCGCATAGGCCGCGGCGAGTTCTGCTGTCGAAAACCAGGTTTCGGCCGCCGCCGCGACGACCCTATCGAGGGCAGCATTGAGCGGGCTATAGAGGACATGTTCGGGATGGTCAGGCCCGATCAGGGTGAACGCATCGTCGACATCCGCAATCAGCGCCGCGCCAATCGCGCCGAGTCGGCGGATCAGCGCATCGACGGCATCGACCGTCTCCAGCGCGGTACGCTGGACGATGCATATGTCGCAGTCGGGCACAGGCTGATCGGGCGCACCAAGCGTGACGCGCACCCGACCGGCGACAGTCTCGTCGGTCAACGGCGCGATCAACCGGACATAGGCCGAGCTTTGCGGCCCGATCGCGCTGTGACGAGCGATTATGTGGACCGCGAGGCGATCATCGGGATCAGTGATCGGCATCGGCACCGGGGGCGGCAGCCCGAGCAGCGCAAAGGCATCGGCGATGAAGACGCGCGCCCGCGCATCGAAACTATGCTCTGCGCGCACATGATCGGCGCGACTCTGAGCTACGGCAGCGTCTTGCGGCGCGGCGAGCAGTTCGTCCACAGCTGCTTTCAACTCGACCGGACCCGATACCTGCCGCACGGCATCGCCGAGCAGCGCGTTCATTGAGGGCACAGGGTCCGACACCGCCCGGCCGCCAGCCGCAACGACGTCGAAAAGCCGGTTCGACAGCAGCCCGAAGGCGCGCATCGACGGCCAATGATCGTTGAGCACCACCCCCGCGCCGGCATAAAGCCGTCCGAGCTCGCGATTATCGATATTGTCGCACGCCACGAGCGCGGCGGGGACACGCCCATCCCAACCAGCGCCAAATATGGTCGGAGGTCGATCCGCTTCGATCGCCCAGCTGACGATCTCCCGATCGACACCCCGCGAATTGCCGACGAAGACGATGTCGGGGGCGGGCGGTCGTGGGCTCACAGGATGGAACCGCTCCGGATCGGTTGCCTGCGGCATCACCGATACCGGCGGTCCGACGATATGGCTGAGCAAGGCCGCATGGCTGGCCGAGGCGGCGTAGACCCTGCTGTACCGATCATATTCGTCGAAGCCGACCTGATCGGGATGACTGATGTTCCACAGGAACGCCATCTGCCCCGGCCGCGGTTCATAAGCGATCAGCCCGCGCAGCACGATCACCAGATCCTCGCTCGCGATCGAATGGCCATGCCATTGATCGCGGAAATCGATGCGCGCCTTGTGACCCAGCTTTTCGAACGACGCCGCCAGGCTTTCGGCGAAGTGGAAGTCGCCCCAGGCAGCTTTTTCCTCTTGCGGCGCCGCGACCTTGATCGCGATATTGAGCTTCAGCGCCGCGGCGAGATCATGCGCGCCGGGGCCGGTAGGCAACCCCGTGCGATTCTTGGTCCGCACCAGCGCCTGAAAAGCGGCCGGTTCGCTGACGGTGATCCGCCCCGCATCGCTTTTCGCATCATGATATTCGCAGCCGACGAACGGCGCATAGCCCGTCGCTCGCCCGCGGGTGAAACGGAGGATCAGGTCCCAATCGACCATGCGCCGCAAATTGGCATCGAACGAGCCCGTTTCGGCGACCAGCGTGCGACGGTGGCAGAAAGCGTTGAGGTCGACATAATTTTCGGCGAGGCAGGCGTCCCAATCGAAATCGTCGCCGCGATAGCCGGTAAGCTGGTTGAACTCGTCACGCAGTGCGATGCCGGAATAGGCGCAATCCAGGCCCTCGGACGTCATGAACAACACCATTACGTCGAGGAACCAGCTCTTCCAGCTATTGTCGCTGTCGAGATAGGCGACGATCTCGCCGGTCGCCGCTTCCAGGCCCAGGTTGCGCGCGGCGCTTACCCCATGATGCTCCCCCCGGATCAGGCGGACGCGCGGATCACCGAGAAAGGCGGCAGCGATCTCGTCCGTGCCGTCGGTAGAGCCATCGTCGACGATCAGCAGCTCGAGCCGGCGATGGCTCTGCGCGAGCACGGAGCGGATGGCGGACGCGATGCGATCTGCGCGGTTCCAGGCGGGCATGACTACGCTGACCAGTGTCGCGTCGGCGCGCTGACGGACCTCGTCAGCCAGTCCGGTCATCCGGCGCAGGAACGCTGCCTCGCGCGCAATGTCGAAATAGCGATAGAAGCGCCGCGGTCTTTCGTCCGATGTCTCATAGGCCGACCGACTGACCGGAATCGCGGCCCTTCCCTCGGCGGCCCCCACCTCGAGGAAATGCCGCAGCGGATCGCCTGCGACGTCGGGATAAGTCCGCCGATAATATGCGCCGTCGAAAAGGGGCCCCGTCGAACGGCCTTCGGCGGCTCCGTGGGCGATATAATGCTGCAGCGGATGCATGCCTGCTGCGTGCACGTCGGTATGAACGCTATTATACCAGCTCGACGAAAAATAGAGATTGGGATCGAGCGCATCGGCCTCGCGCCCATGCCGGATATAATCGACCAGAGGGTTATGGCTGTCGATCAGCGCCGCCAGTTCCTGATCGACGGGTCCGACGCCGAGCCCCGCGCGATCGACCAGCGTCTGGATCACTGGTTCGTGGGACGGAGCGCCAGGCGCCTCGACGATCTCGATCACGCCCCCGTCGCCGACCAGCCCGATTTTGCCCCCGAGCGCCAGCGGCGCCAATCCGAACAAGCGCTCGATCGCATGACCCAGCGCGCCGTCCCGCTCCGGGCTCATCGCGCCAGGCTCGCGGAAATCCGCGAGGGCGGCGACCCGTTCGAGCAACGATCGACGCGCCCAGAAAAAGGTGCCGGCGAAGAAGCCCCAGTCCGCCGGCGGATAGGCCGGCGCGACCAGACGGGGAGCAAGGTCAGACAGAAGCTCCGCATTCCGGAACAGGTGACTTGCCACCGATTTGTAGAGCGAAGCCGGGCCGAGCAATGAGAGCGCCTGCTCCTCCGCGAACGCCCTGACGATGTCACCGACCAAAGCTTCGCTCCGGATCAGCCCATCATAAGCGAGCTCGCGCCAGTCGGGCGCATATCCCGACCCGCCCTTTTTGGTGTGAAGTTTTCCGATCAGCTCGTAACCGCGGTCGCGGAGCAGGGGCAGCAGCTCGAACAGGGGCCCGATGTCCCAGCCCCGATTTGCGACCGGCACGATCTCGGCACTGTGCGGCAGGCGATCAAGCGCGGCCAGCACATCGGGCGAAAGCGGCCTGCTGTGCGTGACGAAGATGTCAACCGGCGCCCCGCTAGCGGTAACCCGATCGATCAGTTCGACCGCGATCTCGGGATAGAAGAGATGGAGGACAAGCGCGGCCTTCACGCTTCCCCTCCGGCCGCCAGCCGGCGTGCCATCTGCCGGGCATAGAAGCCGGTGTCGAACAGCGGATGGGGATTATAGCCCCTCGCCGCGCCGATCGTCAGATAATGTTCGATCGCGTCGATCCCCGCCGCGCGGGTCTCCGGATAGGTCGCCAGATACCAGCCCTCGTCGAACAGACCGCTGGCGCGGATCATCGCTACCGCCTCTGCATTAGGTGGCGTCGCTGCAGGCAGCGAAGGCGGGCGAACCGCGGCGACGAGCGGCGCGCCAACCGCGATCGGCGGTTCCTCGTTGCCAGCGGCGCGGCGATGACGAAGCTCGTCATGAACGACGTCGCCTTCAAGCCATTGCATCGCCTCATAGCGCGCATACACCGTATCGAGCGCCGCGCGCGCCCGCGCATCATCGGCATCGAGCAAATGATCAAGTCCGGTCTTCAGCTCGGCGATCAGCCCGGCCAGCGGTTCCTCAAGCAGCATCTCCTCATCATGATGATGGCGGAGGCCGGGATCGAGGAAGGCCGCGATCTCGGTGGCCCTTTCGCCTTCGGGCATCGCGCCGCCGGTCATCGGCAACAGCCGTTCGGCCGCGCCCCGCCAGTCAGCCAGCATCGCATCGAAGTCGATGATCGCACGGATCAGATGGCGGCTGCCGCGCTCGGCGTCGATCATGTGGCGTAACCACAGAAGATGGGCAAAGGCGCTGGTCGTACCGTCACGGCTGGCGAGGGATCGCGCGATTGCGGCCGGGTTGCGCAGCATCAGCGCGGCGCGCGATGCGACGCCATGCTCGGCCAACGTCTCGACGACCGTCGGCACGAAGCGGCACTGACGCGGGTCCTTCATCACGAAAAGCGAGGCATCGCCGAAGGCTGCCGTCACCGCCTCCCAGATGCGATCCTTGCGCGATCGCAGCGCAGATCCTTCGAGCCTCGACAGATCGAGCGCGCGAGGGTCGAACCAGCTCGACCGGGCAACGCGCAGCAACTGATCGTCGGCCCTGACGATCGCGGCGGACTCCCAATAGCCCTTGGCATTGTCACTATGCGCCTCGATCGCGTCGGTGGGCAGCGCCGCCCCCAGATGACCGATCAGCCGGGCCAGCGCCGACGTGCCGCTTCGGTGCATGCCCAGTACCAGGATCGCCGTGCGGGCGTGATGTTCGGGCCGTCTCATTGGGGCGACGGTTAGCGGCTTGGTCGTGAAAATCCTAGCCGATCGTCATTCGGCCTCGACATAGCTCTTCACCATTCGGTCCACATTGGCCTTCACCATGTCGAGCCGAACATGGACCAGGTCGTCCTCCCAGGCGAGCGCGCGGTCGGAATTGGTGACACTCTCATAAGAGGGATAATAATCGACCCAGTCATGCTCGCGGGTAACGATCTCGGCGGCGACCCTGAGTGCGGACTTGCTGTAGCTGTTGGCTGTCAGGGCGTCCTTGCCCGCGAAGGAGCGGACGAACGGCACCGGCGAAACGGTGAGCAGCACCTTCTGTGCCGGGTTCATGGCATGAAGCCGCTCGATAAGCCGGCGGACGGCGGCGATTACCTTCTCGATCGGCAGAAGCTCGAAGAAGAAGCGTCCGGGATAGCGATCGACCAGCGGCTTGGGGGCGGTATCGTTGAGGTAGAGCTGGCGCTCCTCGTCCCACCAGGCCTCGATCAGGCCAAGCGTGACGATCACGACCGCGCTGTCCCGGATCGCATCGGCATAGAGCGCGCGAACCTTCTGCCGGCGCTTGAGCGCGCGGGCGAGCGGGACCGATTCGGTCGTGTGTAGCTGGCCGTCCCAGTAACGATCCTCGCCCGTCTCGATCAGAAACTCGGAGCCGTCGCTGTCGCCCAGCACGAATTCAACCTCGTTAAGCATCGAGAAGGGCGTATATTTGTTGAGGATGCCGGTCCGCATGCCGGTCCCCGCCCACAATTCCTCGACCGGCACGCGAAAGCCGAGTGTCGGCACGGTCAGGCCATGTTCGGCCAGCGCGAATTCGATATGTCGCGCGAAGCAGGAGCCGATCGTGAACACCGATGCGCCGCGCGCAATGGTGAAGCTCGGCGTGATCGCCGGCAGGCAGAGCGGCTCGATGCGGCCGCTCGCGCGGTCGGGCCATTTCGAGCTCCTCGTCTTCATCGTCACCGCATAGGCGGCTTCGGCGGCTATCCTCTCAAAGGCCATCGTCATCCTCGCCCGGATCGAGCATCGCCTCGTCGCACATCACGTCGACCCATTCTCGCGCGACGGCGATCGTCGCGTCCGGCGCCGTCGTGGGAGCCGGCGTTGAGCGCGCCTCGATACCCGCGGCATGCCGCAGGAAGACGTCCATGACATGTGCCACCCCTTCTTCGGTGACGTTGCGCATGTCCGGCGCAAAGAAGCGTGCCGCGGCCGGCGCACCCATGATCATTTCATAGGAGGGGAAGTAGAAGACGCCGTCATGATCCTCGGCCGCCTCTTGAGCAGCAGCACGCAGTACCGACTTGGAATAGGTGGTGGCAGCGAGGACATGGTTGCCGCTGGCGGTTGCCACCAGCGGCACCGGCGAGACCGTGAAGATGATCCGCGCGGACGGGTTGATCCGCCGAAGGCGAGCTATGAACACCGAGAGATCGGTGGCCACTTCGGCGACGCGAAAGTTGCGAAATTGGTGGATCGCCGGGTCGAAGTTTCCGCCCGAGACCCCCGGACAGACAGGATAGACCGCTCCGTCGACCTGAGATTCCCAGGTTTCGGTCAATCCGAGTGTGAAGACGAATATGTCGAGCAACTCGAACATTTCGCGCACCTTGGCCAGATGATGCGCACGGTCGGCCAACAACTCGTCCTCGCTGGCGAAGCCGTGCGGTTCGACGGTCGGGCGGAACGGATCGACGAAGCCGATGCCTTTCGCTCCGCGCCAGACGCCGTCAATCGGGGCGAACCCTCCATAGGCGCGGTCGAACAGCTGGACGAGCTGACGTGCCGTATAGATGTTGCCGAACCGCGCGCTGTAGACACCATAGCCATGACGCTCGGCGATGGCCGGCGGCACGATCGGGTGGGCGCCTTCGGTAACCAGGACGTTGAAGCCGCTCGTCTTCAGATAGCGGGCGACGTTCTGCGCAAAGCAGCTGCCCGCCGTCGCAACCTTATCCTTGCGGGTCAGGCTCAGAAAAGGCGCGGCGACCGGATCGATGAACGCCCCCCGATCGGCCACGGCTCGGCGCCAAAAGGCCTGCTCGGGCAACCGGCGATAGGGATGGTCGTTCACATCGCCTCCAGGGCTCGGATCACGGCTTCGCCATAGGCCGCATTGCCATGTGTTGCATCGCCGGCAAAGTCATTGAGGAGGAAGCCATGATCATCGCAAACCTCCCGCGGCGCCGGAAGGAAGCGCGCTCCGAGCTTCGAGCAATAGCCGGCGATGATTCGCGAGTGGAGACGCCAGATCTTGTAACGAAGCCCCGCCGACGCGACGCCCTGCGACGCAATGCCGCGGTCACGAAAATAGGCATCCGCGGCGCTGGCGATATAGGTGCTGTCGGCAAGCGGCGGCGGCGATTGGAGCTGGATGAAGTCGCCGGCGAGGCGCTTGATCTCGCGCAGCCGGACAAGGTCCCTGCCAAGTGCCTCTTCAAGCACGGCACGGACCAGCGCCTCACTGAGCGGCTCGGCCTCCGGGTCAAGCGGCGGGCCGTCCTCGTCGGACAGCAGGAAGTCGAAAGGGCGGGGGTGGCGGATCAAGGCGAAACCATTGTGAACATTGCCGCCGCTCGCCGAGGCGACGATCGGTCGATGCCGGTCGATCTGATCGCGGATCGCCGCCGAGAGCGCGGCGGAGAAGCGCTGCACGTCGCCCTCAACTTCGATCTCTGGGCCATATTGCGGCTCGAGCGTATGGATGACGCGCGTGCGCGGGCGATCGGGATCGGCCTCGCGACGAAGCTTGGCGGCGGACCGTATCGCCGCGACATGGCTCTGTCCGATGACGAGGATCGGCCGGGTCATGCGCCCACCGTCAGCCGCGCTATGACCGCGTCGCTGTCGAACGATCCGATAACGACCTCATCTTCGTCGCGCACCGCTGCGCGTGGCACGGCGAGCGCAAAGCCGTGGCGACCGTCACCCATCCCGTGCGGCACCAAGTCCGGCCGCTCGCGATCCGCGACCGTGATCGCGACCCGCTTGCCGTCCACCTTGGCTTCCACGGCGATCTGTGCGGCGGGCCAGTCGCTGCTATGCGCCCAGCCGCCGAAAAGCAGATCCTCGTCGCCCTCCTCGATGCTGTCCAGATGACCAAAAATCGTAGGAGGCGCCCAGCTACGCAGTGCTGCGCCCGGAGGCTCCGTCGGTTGCGTCGCATCGTCACAAGCGCCCAGCCTGAGCGGGAGGATCAGTCCTGCCTCGTGGAGAAATGCCGTCACCGCTCCGAGCATGCTGATCCCGTCGAAATAGTCCAGCCGTCGATTGTGCAGTCGAGCGAGCAGCGCATCGCGATCGATCGAACTCCACAGGGCAAGGCCGTCGTTCGCCGCAATCTGCGCGGCAAGCGCTGCGCGGATCGCCGCATTGTGGTTCAGCGAATATTGCCAGTTGCCGAACAGCGGCGGCGCACCGGGACCAGCGACGATCGGGTCGGTACACGGCGCCCCTTCCAGCGCGGCATCCCAGCGTTGCTGGGCGAAGGGCAAGGGCAGGAGCTCGGGGGCACAGCGCTCGATGATCTTGAAGTGCAGCAACTCGCGCTTGCGCTCCTCCGGAGTGAGCCGGAAGGCGAGACGAACGAGCGCCGGCGCGCCGAGTGGTACCACCGGCTGGCGCTCGAACGACTTGATGCCCCGGATCGCGCCCAGCCAATTGGGCAGTCGGTTGCGGAAATAGAAGAGGTCGGGAAGATCGGCTTCGCTGGCCCCGGCGGCACGCTCGCGGGCCATCGCGTCAGCGAGCTCGGCGACCATCTCGTCGCGTGCCTCGGGAAGCAGCAAGGCCATGGGATCGAAGGGCGCCTGAAGCCGCACCATCGCCACCGGGTCGAGAAGACCCGCCTCCACGGGCCGCTTGGAATAGGCCTTCAATACTTCGCCGACATGACCGCTCACAATCGTCTCGGCGCCGAGCCGGTCACCCAGGATCAGGTCCCAGCCGCCGACCATGCCGTCGGTCTGGAAGGTCTGAGCCGAAAGCTTCGCGAAAAAGCGCTCGACGGTCCAATGGGCGGGCTCGTCGCTGCCATGGGGTGCCTCGCGCCGGTGGGATATGCCCAAGGCGGCCGCGATCGCGGCGCCGGCCACGACATCGGGATGACCCGCATAGCCTCGGGTGAATAGGCGCAATCGATCGCGCAGCCCGCTCGCCAGCGCCAGCGCCAAGACAGCCCGGCTATCTTTGCCTCCGGTGATCGGCAGATCGATCGGGCCATCTGCCGGCACGCCGATCAGAAGCGCAGCCTGGGCCTGGGCGATGCCTTCGTCCAGCCCCGAGTCCGTCGCGGCCGACCAGCCGCGTTCCCCGGACATGTCCACTATCGGATTTTCCAGACTCGCGGTGACCATCCGGCCGGGCGCAAGGCGAAGGAGCTGGCCCTGGGCCAACTGGGTAGCGGCGCGATAGGCGGTTGCGGTGCCCACGCGATAGCCGATCGCCGGAAGCCACCGTTGGCCCGCCGGATCCGGACGCGCGTCGTCAAGCAGGGTCGCGATGGATCTGGCACGATTGGTGACGACCGGCCGGTCCGCCGGACCGTGAAATATCTGGTGGAGACCAGCGTGATCGGAAAAGGCCGTGAGGGAGCCGTCGCGATGAAGACGCGCCACCGCATATTCCCCGCCGACATCCGTCGGCAGAGTCTGGCCGGGCCGGTCCAGCAACTCAGCCACCTCGCGCGCGCCGAGCAGCCGCGCCGGCCCGCTGCCGGCCATGCGCCAGATCAGCCCGTGGATCACGCAGGCGCCGCCTGCCGCATCGATCCAGACCTGCGCGCAGGCCGGATAGAAATGCGTGGTCGTCGCGTGGGCAGCAAGGTGCCATACGCCGCACGCGGTTTCGAAACGCTGGCGCGTCCGGCATGTGGCAACGATATGCGCGTCGACGTCGAGCAGCCGATGCAGCTGGTCGGCAGGGCGCGCCGAGGTCGCGGTATCGTGCCAGAAGGTGAATAGCGCCATAGGCGCTGCTTAGAGCGAATTCGCGATCGGGCAAGCCATCGCGTCGCGAGACAGGAATGACCAGCCTGTGACGGAGAAATCCGCATCGGCCAGAATTGAATAACCCGGCCGCAGGGCCGGGTTATTCGCTGGAGGATTCTGGACTAATGACTCTTTCGGTGTAGCCCATCGCGTCGACAAAGCAAGACCGAAAGCGCACATCTCGACAAAGTTTCGTCCCATTGGTTAATAGGACGCGGCCTGCGCGAGCGGAGGGCCGAACGGGAAACTGCGGGCGGACAGTTCTGCGAAACCCGATGATCCTTTATCCATTGCGTTCCAATTGTGGCCGCGATCAGTCCTCTGAAGCACGCTCTGGCGTAGCGTTGATGCCGAACCGGCGCCATCGCGGGGCGCCGCCCGCGGCTAGGCCGTCAGACGAGCTCGACCGCCATCGCGGTAGCTTCGCCGCCACCGATGCAAAGGCTGGCAACCCCGCGCTTCAGCCCGCGGTTCTCCAGCGCCGCCAGCAGCGTCGCGAGCACGCGCGCACCGCTCGCACCGATCGGGTGGCCGAGCGCGCAGGCTCCGCCATTGACGTTGAGCTTCTCGGCTGGAATGTCGAGTTCCTTGGCTGCCACCATCGCGACGACCGCGAACGCCTCGTTGACCTCGAAGAGATCGACGTCATCGATCGTCCATCCGGCCTTTTCCAGCGCCTTCCGTATTGCAGGCACGGGGGCGGTGGTGAACCGCGCCGGCTCATGGGCATGGGCGGCATGGCTCACCACCCTCGCCACAACCGGCAGGCCAAGCTTCTCTGCAACGCTCTGGCGGGTCAGAACGAGCGCCGCGGCGCCGTCCGAAATAGACGAGGAGTTGGCGGCCGTGACGGTACCGTCTTTGACGAAGGCGGGCTTCAGCGTCGGGATCTTGTCGATCTTCGCGTTGCCGGGCTGCTCGTCGGTATCGACGACCACCTCGCCCTTGCGGGTACTGACGGTCACGGGGACGATCTCGCGTGCGAATGCACCGCTTGCGATCGCCTCGCTTGCCCGGGTCAGCGATCGGATCGCATAATCGTCCTGGGCCTGCCGTGTGAACTGGTAATCCCGCGCGGTTTCCTCGGCAAAGACACCCATCGGCTTGCCCCGGGAATAGGCATCCTCAAGGCCGTCCAGAAACATCGAATCCTTGATGACATCATGGCCCATGCGGGCACCACCACGGTGCTTCGGCAGCAGATAGGGCGCGTTTGTCATGCTCTCCATCCCGCCCGCGACGATTATGTCGGCCGAACCCGCCGCCAGGGCATCATGCGCCATGATGGCGGCCTGCATGCCCGATCCGCACATCTTGTTGATCGTGGTGGCCTCTACATGCTGTGGCAGTCCAGCGCCGAGCGCGGCCTGGCGCGCCGGCGCCTGACCCTGGCCCGCTGCCAGCACGCAGCCCATATATATTTGCGCGACCTGCTCGCCAGCGACGCCGGCGCGCTCGATCGCAGCCTTGACCGCGACGGCGCCGAGTTCGGGTGCGGAAGCTCCAGCGAGCGCTCCCTGAAAGCCACCCATCGGCGTGCGGGCGTAGGAAGCGATGACAACGTGATCCTTGCTCATATCGACTCCTTTACAGCGTGCAGCGGTGACCACGCGCCGGATATCAGACGTGCGTTCGTCTCGACCAACCCGCATTCCATCGGATACCCCAGCCGCCATGCGCCTGGAGCGCGCCCGAGACGATAGCCGCAGTGGTTTCGAATGCGAAGAGACTCGCTATCGATGCCTCCCTGGACAGGTCAGAACCGGTTGGCGAGCCAGTAAAAAAAAGCAGCGATCGCCGCGGAGGCGGGCAAGGTCACGACCCAGGCGACGACGATACCGCCCGCGACGTTCCAACGCACCGCCGACAGCCGCCGCGAGGCGCCCACGCCGACGATCGCGCCGGTGATCGTGTGGGTGGTCGACACCGGCACGCCCAGCGCGTTCGCGGTGAACAAGGTGATGGCGCCGCCGGTCTCGGCGCAGAAACCCTGCGCCGGCGTCAGCCGGGTGATCTTCGATCCCATGGTGTGGACGATCTTCCATCCGCCCAGCAGCGTGCCGAGCGAGATGGTCAGGTAACAGGCGATCACCACCCATAGCGGAACATGGAACTCACCTCCGAGCATACCCTGCGAATAAAGCAGGACCGCGATGATCCCCATTGTCTTCTGCGCGTCATTGCCGCCATGGCCGATCGAGTAGCAGGCTGAGGAGAGCAGCTGCAGCCGGCGATAGCGCCGGTCCGCCGTCGTCGGCGATGTGCGCACGAACACCCAGCTCGTTATCAGCACCAGCAACAGCGCGAGGACCAGTCCGATGGTCGGTGACAGGATGATGGCAAATCCGGTCTTCAGGACGCCGTATAATACGACCGCGCCGAGCCCCGCCTTCGCCACGCCCGCGCCGAGCAAGCCGCCGACCAGCGCGTGGCTCGACGAGGACGGGATGCCGAGCATCCAGGTGATTATATTCCAGCTGATCGCCCCCATCAGCGCGCCGAAGATCACCTGGGCATCGATGAGATCGGGATCGATGATCCCCTTGCCGATTGTCTCGGCGACATGGACGCCGAACAGGAAGAAGGCGAAGAAATTGAAGAAAGCGGCCATCGCGACCGCCTGATGCGGCTTCAGCACGCGGGTCGACACCACGGTCGCGATCGAATTGGCCGCGTCGTGCAAGCCGTTCAGAAAATCGAAGGCGAGAGCAACGCCGATCAGGCCGATCAGCAGCGGCAGGGAAAGGGCGGCTTCCATCGATCAGGCGTGGTCGAGCACGAGGCCCTGGATCTCGTTCGCCACATCTTCGAACCGGTCGGTGATCTTCTCGAGATTGCTGTAGATCTCGCGGCCGATGATGAAGGCCATGGGGGCCGTGTCGCCCTTGGCCCTGAACAGCGCCTTCAGGCCCGCATCGTGAATCTCGTCGGCGTGGCCCTCCAGTTTGACGATCCGTTCCGTCAGGTCGTGCAGCCGTCCCGCAAAACGGCCGAGGTCGCGCAGCAGCGGCATCGCATCGGCGGTGATCCGCGCCGCCTCGACGATCAGGCCGGCCATGTCGCGCATCTGCGGCTCGAACTGCTTGAGTTCGTAAAGCATGATCGTGCGCGCGGTCTGGTTCATCTGGTCGATGGCGTCGTCCATCGATCCGATGAGGCTCGTGATGGCAGTGCGGTCGAACGGAGTGATCAGCGTCTTGCGGACGTCGACCAGCACGTCTCGGATGATCTGATCGGCCTCATCTTCCCGATCAATGATCTCCTGGCAGTGGACCGCCATATCGGGCCCGCCTTGGAGCAACTGTCCGAGTGCATCGGCCGCGGTGACAGTGAGTGCGGCATGCGATTCGAACTGCTCGAAGAAGCTGCCCTGCTTAGGTAACAATGCCTGAAACCAACGCACGATGGTGAACCTTTCTGCGGTCCGGCGGCGCGTGGCCGTGACCAAACGATGAGCGAGGGAGGGATTCCAGACCGGAGGTTGGAACGTCGCCAATATCTCTTTGAGATCCGGCTCGTCGACAGCCTCGGCGGCGGCGGCCGGCGTGAACCACCGCGTGTCGCGCTCGTCCTGCTCGGGCCAGTCGTCGAGCTGCGAGGTGACCGAAAAGGGGAAGATATCGACGGTGGCAAATCTGGCCGAGCCGTTCTTGCGGATTTTCCGATATTGGTAGGTGCCGATCGCAAAGGGGCAGGCAATGCCGAGCAGCCCGGCCTCCTCATAGGCTTCGTGGCTCGCCGCATCGTGCGCTTTGAGACCCTTGATGCGATTGCCCTTGGGAAGCACCCAGCGCCGTGTATCGCGCGAGGTGATCAGCATGACCTCGAGCTGGCCCGCTTCGCTGGAGCGGTAGGGCAATACGGCGATCTGGCGAATGGTCGAGTCCCCCAACGTCGGGCGTCCTACGAATGTGACGCTTTCATTGCAATCGCGGCGTCCGATTTTCTCGGGTCTCGTCCGTCGAATCTCCTCCGCCGTTCATCGGGGACACGTTCATTTTCTGAAGATCCCTCCGGCAATCCTTCGAAGGCTGAATGCACGATAACCTGTAGAGGCCCGGTTGGTTTCCCTCTTCTATCGAACCTTTATATCGTTTTCGTAACGGAACCCTGACGCGTTTCTCGCGTCCTTCGTGGGCCGAACTAGCAAGGAGTGGGAATGCTGTCCCGGCCCAGCCAAACGGCGCTTGCGCCGCCGCCGCCGATTTGCGCCGCGAGTCATAGCCTGTTCCTTGACTTCGACGGCACGCTCGTGCCGCTCGTCGACCGTCCCGACCTCGTCCGTGCGGATGTGGAATTGGTGGAACTGCTGACGGCGCTCGGCGCCCGCTTCGCCGGGCGGCTGGCGGTGATCAGCGGCCGATCGATCGAGCAGCTGGACATGATGATCGGGGCGGTCGCTCGCGACATCGCGCTCGCGGGCAGCCATGGCGCCGAAATCCGCCGCGGCGCCGATATTGTGCAGCCGCCGCGCCCCGCCGGTCTCGATGATGCGATCACCGAGATCCGCGCTTATGGCGCCGGCCACCCCGAGATGATCATCGAGGAGAAGAGTCATGGCGTGGCGATGCACTATCGCGTCGCGCCGATCCTCGAGGAACCGGTCAGGCGCCGCGCCTCCGCTATCGCCGAACGATACGGCCTCATCCTTCAACATGGCAATATGATGGTCGAACTGCGCGGTCCCGGCTGGAACAAGGGAGAGGCCGTCGCGGCGTTGATGATGGAGCCGGGTTTTCCCGGCAGCCTGCCCTTGATCGTCGGCGACGACCTCACCGACGAGTCCGCCTTTACCGTCGCCGCGGCGATGGACGGATTCGGCGTATTGGTCGGCAGGCACCGCGATACCGCCGCTCGCTACGGTCTCGCCGATGTCGGCGCGGTCCGGCGCTGGCTGTGGGAGGCCGCTGCATGACAGCCACGCTCGATCTTTGGCCGATCGGCAATTGCCAGGTCTCCGCGCTAGTGGATCGTGCCGGCCGCTTCGTCTGGGCCTGCGTACCCCGCGTCGACGGTGATCCGACCTTTTGTTCCTTGCTTGATGACAACCCTCCGGCAGCCGAGGGCGCCCGCGGCTTCTGGGAGATCGACCTCGAAGAATGCGTCCAGACCGAGCAGTCTTACCTGCGCAACACGCCGATTCTCGTCACCCGGCATATCGACAAGTCGGGCAGCGCGATCGAGGTGGTGGATTTCGCGCCGCGCCACTTCCGTTCCGGCCGGATGTACCGGCCGACCGCCTTCGTCCGAATCGTCCGGCCGGTCGCCGGCTCGCCCCGCATTCGGGTCCGCCTGCGCCCTGCTCGAAACTGGGGAGCCGCGATCGCCGAGCGGACGCATGGTTCAAAGCATATCCGCTATCTGCTCGATCAGCATACGCTACGGTTGACGACCAGCGCGCCAGTCGGCTGGATCGAGAGCGAGCGGCTGTTCCGGGTCGAACGGCCGCTGCACTTCTTCCTCGGTCCGGACGAAAGCTTCGTCGGCGATATCGCCGACACCCTCGACACGATGCTCGAACATACCGCACAGGAATGGCGCAAATGGGTTCGCGCGCTCGCCACCCCGGTCGAGTGGCAGGAGGCGGTGATCCGTTCGGCGATAACGCTCAAGCTGTGCCAGCATGAGGAGACCGGCGCGATCGTCGCGGCGCTGACCAGTTCGATCCCCGAACATGCCGATTCCGGCCGCAATTGGGACTATCGCTATTGTTGGATCCGTGACGCCTATTTCACCGTGCAGGCGCTCAACCGACTGGGTGCGCTCGACGTGCTCGAATCCTATCTCGAATATCTGCGCAATATCGTCGACAACGCCAAGGGCGGGCACATCCAGCCACTTTACGGCGTAGGCGGAGAGGCGGGTCTCACCGAATGGATCGCGCCGTCCTTGAACGGGTATCGCGGCATGGGGCCGGTCAGAGTCGGTAATCAGGCGGCCGAACAGGTCCAGCACGATGCCTATGGCCAGATCATATTGTCAAACGCTCAGGCCTTTTTCGATCACCGCCTCTACCGCATGGCGGGGATCGAGGATTTCCATGCCCTCGAAAAGGTCGGCGAACTGGCATGGCGGGTTCATGACAAGCCCGATGCCGGCCTGTGGGAATTGCGGACGAAAAGCCACGTCCATACCTATTCGGTGGCGATGTGCTGGGCGGCGTGCGACCGGCTTGCCAATGCCGCCGACACGCTCGACCTGCACGCGCGCGCCGAATTCTGGCATAGCCGCGCCACGGCGATCAGCGAGAGGATCATCGCGGAGGCATGGCGCGAGGACAGCCAGCGCATCTCGGCCACCTTCGGCGGCGACGATCTGGACGCCAGCCTGATTCAGCTGCTCGACCTGCGGTTCGTCAAGCCCGGCGACGAGCGCTTCCAGGGTACGCTGCGCGCAATCGAGGAAGGGCTGCGCCGGGGATCGCATATGCTCCGCTACGCGACCGAGGATGATTTCGGCCTGCCGCATACCGCTTTCAATGTGTGCACTTTCTGGCTGATCGAAGCGTTGTGGCTGACGGGCCGAACGGAGGACGCGCGCGAATTGTTCGAGGAAATGCTATCACGCCGGACCCGCGCCGGTCTGCTTTCCGAGGATATCGACCCGGCGACGGGCGAGCTGTGGGGCAATTATCCGCAAACCTATTCGCTTGTCGGGCTGATCAACTGCGCCGTTCTGCTCAGCAAGCCCTGGAGCGCGGTCCGTTGAGCCGGCTGGTCATCATTTCCAATCGGGTGCAGCCTCCGACCGGTGAAGGCGGCGGCAACCAGGGGGGGCTGGCGGTTGCCCTGTCGGCGGCGTTACGCGAGTCGAGCGGCATCTGGTTCGGCTGGTCCGGAGAGACGACCGAACAGTTCACCGGACATATCAATCTTCAGCGCGCCTATGGCGTGACGACTGCCACGATCGACCTCGAAGAGCAGGACGTGGACGAATATTATAACGGCTATGCCAACCGGACGCTGTGGCCGCTTTTCCATTATCGGATGGATCTGGCCGAATTCGAGAGCGGATTCGCCGAGGGCTATGAACGCGTCAACCGGCGCTTTGCCGATACGATAGTGCCGCTGATCGAGGTCGACGATCTGATCTGGGTGCACGATTATCACCTCTTTCCGCTCGGCCAATATCTCCGCGATCGCGATGTGGAGAACCGGATCGGCTTCTTCTTGCATATTCCCTGGCCGCCCTACCGGCTGCTGCTGTCGCTGCCCAACCACCGGCAGCTCGTCGAGACGCTGTTCGCTTATGACGTGATCGGCTTCCAGACGAAGGACTCGCTCGACAGCTTCTGTGACTATGTCACTCAGGAAATGGGCGGTATCCTCGATGAGGGCGGACTGGTCAGGGTGGGGGAACGGGCGATGCGCGCGATCCATTGCCCAATCGGAATCGACACCGCCAACTTCGTCGACTCGTCGAAGTCGCCGGCCGCGCGATATGCCTTCTATCGCATGCGGCAGAGCGCAACGGGTCGCGACATGATCATCGGCGTCGACCGGCTCGATTATTCGAAGGGCCTCCAGGAACGTTTCCTGGGTTATGAGCGCCTGCTACAGGGCAATGAAAAGCTTCACGGCGAGGTCTTCCTGCTCCAGATCGCGCCGCCATCGCGCGCCGACGTGCAGAGTTATCAGGAGATACGCGCCGCGCTGGATTCGCTGTCCGGGCGGATCAACGGCGCCTTCGCCGATGTCGAATGGGTGCCGATCCGCTACGTCAACCGCGGCTATCCGCGCGACCGGCTCGCGGGCATCTACCGTGCGGCCCGGGTCGGGCTGGTCACCCCCCTGCGCGATGGCATGAACCTCGTCGCCAAGGAATATATCGCCGCGCAGGATCCTGATGATCCCGGCGTCCTTGTCCTGTCGCGTTTCGCCGGCGCCGCCGAGCAGCTGACTGACGCGTTACTCATCAATCCCTATAGCGCCGAGGAGATCGCCGAGGCGATCGATCGGGCCCTCCATATGCCGCTCGACGAACGTAAGTCCCGCTGGCGGGCCTGCATGGACAATATCGAAGCCGAAGATGTGCTATGGTGGCGGCGGCGCTTCACCGACGCGCTCGAGGGCGAAACGGCGGCGGTGGGTTGAAGTCGGGCATCTGCGATATGATCCAAGACCGAAATCGCCGAGATATGTGGAGCGAGCGAGCCCCGGACCGCTAGCGGACGATCAGTTCACCGCCGTCATTCGCCGATAGCTGAGCGCCTCGGCGATATGGATGCGTGCCACGCTCTCGGTGCCGGCGAGATCCGCGATCGTCCGCGCGACGCGCAGCACCCGATGATAGCCGCGCGCCGACAACCGCATCGCCTCTGCGGCCTGCGCGAGAAGCTTCCGGCCCGCATCGTCGGGGGTAGCCACCGTATCGAGCAGGTCACCATCGGCCTCGGCGTTGGTCCGCACCGCATAATCCGCATAGCGTGCGGTCTGGATCTCGCGGGCGGCCGCCACACGCCTCGCCACTTCGGCGGAGCCCTCGGCGGGCGGCGGCAGGACGAGGTCCGCCGCGCTGACCGCTGCGACCTCGACATGGAGATCGATGCGGTCGAGCAATGGGCCTGAAAGCTTGGCCTGATAGTCGACAGCGCAGCGTGGCGCCCGCGAGCAGGCGAGCGCGGCATCGCCGAGATGACCGCAGCGGCAGGGATTCATTGCGGCGACCAGCTGGACTCGTGCCGGGAAGGTGACATGCGCGTTGGCGCGGGCGACCGAGACCTTGCCCGTCTCCAACGGCTGACGCAGTGAATCGAGCGCGCCACGCTGGAATTCGGGCAGTTCGTCGAGGAACAACACGCCGAGATGGGCAAGGCTGACCTCGCCCGGTCGAACCTTCAACCCGCCGCCGACCAGCGCCGCCATCGACGCCGAGTGATGCGGCGCGCGGAAGGGACGGGCGCGGATCAGCCGCCCCTCCTGCAGCTCGCCCGCGACCGAGGCGACCATCGACACTTCGAGCGCTTCGGCCGGAGTCAACGCGGGGAGAATGCCGGGCAGGCAGGCGGCCATCAGCGACTTACCGGCGCCAGGCGGGCCGCTCATCAGCAGATTATGGCCGCCCGCCGCAGCGATCTCCAGTGCGCGCTTGGCGCTCTCCTGCCCTTTGACCTGCTTGAGGTCCGCGATGACGGCCGGCATCTCTGCGCTGCCGGGCGCCGGTGGTACGAGCTGCGCGCCACCCTTGAAATGCGCTATTAGCGCGAGGAGGTTGGGCGCCGCTAGCACCTCGACCGTGCCGGCCCAGGCCGCCTCGGGCCCCTGTATCGCGGGACAGATCAGGCCGAGGCCTCGTTCGCCGGCGTGAAGTGCCGCGAGCAATACTCCCGGCGACGGGGCAATGCGGCCGTCGAGGCCGAGTTCGCCGACCACCAGATAGGAGGCGAGCGTTTCCGCATCGATCACGCCCATCGCGCCGAGCAGGCCGAGCGCGATCGGCAGATCATAATGCGAACCCTCCTTCGGCAGGTCGGCAGGTGACAGATTCACCGTTATCCGCTTCGGCGGCAGCGCCAGTCCGATCGCCGACAGCGCGGCATGCACCCGCTCGCGGCTCTCGCCGACCGCTTTGTCGGGCAGGCCAACGACCAGGAATTTGGGCAGGCCGGGCGCGACATGTACCTGCACCTCGACGGCGCGCGCTTCCAAGCCGAGAAATGCAACCGTCGCGACATGCGCAACCATGGACAACCCCCGATGTTCACGGGCTGTTCTAGTCGGCTGCGCCGGCTTGTCGAGCCCTATTGGCTGAGCAGGTCGACCGTGCCGCTGTCGAAGCCGGAGATGCGGATCCAGCCGAGCTTCTCTGGGGGCACCCCGGCCAACTGCACCGGGTATTGACGCCAGGCGCCCGCGGGCAGCGGATCGGGCGCGGTGAAATCCATGCCCTGCACATTGCCGGCAAGCATAGGGCCCTTGCCGTCGCTGCCGCCCCATTCGATCCGCGCCTTCATCCCAGTGAGCCGCGCGGCGGTCGGATTGCCGAAATCGAGCAGCACGCGTGAGCCACCGGCCGCCGGCTGGATATCGGCAATCGCTACCGCGACCCGGCCGAGATCGGTCTGAAGCAGACCATAGCCGCCGGCGCCGGGCTTGAGGATCACGGCGTCGTGCTGATTCACTTTCGTCTCGATCCGCCCGAGCCGCTCCTCGAGCGCCTTCAGCCGATCGTCGGTCTTCGCATCGCAGGCGCTCAACAGTGTCACCGCGATCATCAACGGGATCATGAGACGCATGGCACTCCCTCCCTCGACGGCCTCCACGCACAGGAACGCAGGCGAAACGAAGCGAGGCGCCGCGGGTTCCGCACCACTCGGCCGCCGGGACGGGGTGCCGCGATAGCAGCCGCCGGATTAGAAAACCGGTTCTTCACCCGGACGAGCGATCGGCTCGCCATGGATGCCGCATTCGACCTTGTCCCAGCCCCGCCACCGGCCAGATCGAGGGTCCTCGCCGGGCTTGACGATGCTGGTGCAGGGCGCGCAACCGATTGAAAGATAGCCTTGAGCCTCAAGGGGATGGCGCGGCAGGCCATGGGCCTCGAACCAGTTGTCGAGATCCGCCTTTGTCCAATTCGCGAGCGGGTTGAACTTGATCCGATCACCGTCAAGCTCGAACCGCGGAATTCCCGTGCGCGTCGCGGCCTGGAAACCCTTGCGTCCGGTGATCGATGCATCGAACTCCGCCATCGCGCGGGCGAGCGGCAGCACCTTGCGGATCTCGCAGCAGCCATCCGGATCATAGGACCAGCGCAGCCCGGTCTCGTCCCTGGCCCCGAGCACAGCCGGATCGGGCGTGATCGTACGCACGCCGGTCAAGCCCAGCCGCGCGATCAATGCGTCGCGATAGTCGAGCGTCTCCCGGAACATCTTGCCCGTGTCGAGGAACAGCACCGGCGTCGATGGATCGGCGCTTGCGATCAAGTCGAGCAGCACGGCCGACTCGGTTCCGAACGACGAGACGACGGCGACGCGGCCGAGCAAGCGCTCGGCTAGCACCGTGCGGATCATGTCGATCGCTGAGGCGCCTTCGAAACGGGCGTTCAACCGCTCTACGTCGGCCGCGCTGAAGCGCGGTGCGGTATCGATCCGATCGATGGTCCGGACAGGTTCAGCCATGACGGCGAGCCCAGACAGGCACGCGACCGTCTACCGTCTTCTGATAGACATCATCGTAGAGCGACGAGAGCCTGACGAGAACCTCGCGATCGACCTCAGCCTCGCTGAGGATCGCGTCGAACCCGCAACGCCGCAGCGGATTTATCTGGTCGACGAGAATGTCCCCCGCCGCGCGCAGCTCGCCCGTATAGCCGGCCTCGCGCAAGATGCTGCCGGTCGAAAACCCGCGGCCGTCGCGGAATTTCGGGAAGGACACCTCGATCAGCGAAAGCCGATCGAGATGCGGGATCAACGCGCGGGGGTCGTCCGTCGGCTCGAGCCGGACGGCGGCCGCGTTCGGCTGCTCGAGAAACGCGTCGAGCGTGACCGCCGGCTCCTCATGCGCTTCATCGTCGCGGAAGCGGATCAGGTCACCCATAGATCGCCTCCTTGAACGGCGCCTCGCCGACGCGGCGATAAGTGTCCAGGAAACGCTCGCCATCGGCGCGTAGCGATCTATAGACGCCGACCGCCTTGTCGATCGCCTCGACAACGCCATCCTCCGAGAATCCCGGACCGATGATCTTGGCCAGGCTCGCGTCCTCGGCGCCGGAGCCGCCGAAGCTCAGCTGGTAGTTTTCCTCGCCTTTCCGGTCGACGCCCAGGATGCCGATATGACCGGCATGATGATGACCGCAGGCGTTGATGCAGCCCGAGATCTTGACCTTGAGTTCGCCCAGGTCGCGCTGCTGCTCGAGATCGGCGAAGCGCGCGGCGATTTTCTGCGCGAGCGGAATCGAACGCGCATTGGCGAGGCTGCAATAATCGAGACCGGGGCAGGCGATTATGTCGCCGATCAGATCGAGGTTGGGCGTGGCGAGACCGGCCGCGTCGAGCCTCTGCCAGACCGCGTACAGATCGGCCTTCCTGACATGCGGCAGCACGACGTTCTGAGCATGGGTGATGCGCAACTCGTCGAAGCTATATTGCTCGGCCAGGTCGGCCATCAGATCGATCTGTGCCGAGGACGCGTCGCCGGGGATGCCGTCGGTCGGCTTCAGGCTGATGTTGACGATAGCATAGCCGGGCGTCTTGTGCGCGGCGACCTGCTGGTCCAGCCAGATCGCGAAGTCGGGATCGCCGCGATCGATCTCGTCTGACAGTCCGGTCTCGAACGGGGGCGGCGCGAAGCCGGCGGCGATCCGCTCGAACTCCTCTTGCGGAGCGTCGAGACCGAGCGTCTGGGTATGGAGAAATTCCTCTTCGACCTGACGGCGATATTCGTCCGCGCCCAGCTCGTGGACCAGGATCTTGATCCGGGCCTTGTAGAGATTATCGCGCCGGCCAAAGCGGTTGTAGACGCGCAGGCACGCCTCGAGATAGCTGATCAGCTGCGCCTTGGGCAGGAAGTCGCGGATGACCGGGGCGACCATGGGGGTGCGCCCCATGCCGCCGCCGACGAAGACGCGGAAGCCGACCTGACCGGCATCGTCGCGGACGATCTGCAGGCCGATGTCGTGGAGCTTGACCGCCGTGCGGTCCTCCTCGCAGGCGGTCACCGCGATCTTGAACTTACGCGGCAGGAAGATGAATTCCGGGTGGAAGGTCGACCATTGCCGCAGCATTTCGGCCCAGGGGCGCGGGTCCTCGATCTCCTCGGCCGCCGCGCCCGCATATTGATCGGACGAGATGTTCCGGATGCAGTTGCCGCTGGTCTGGATCGCGTGCATCTGCACGGTCGCGAGCTTTGCTAGGATATCGGGCGCGTCGGCCAGCCTGATCCAGTTATATTGGAGGTTCTGCCGCGTGGTGAAATGCCCATAATCCCTGTCATAGGTGCGAGCGATATGGGCGAGCATCCGCATCTGCCGCGCGGACAGCGTGCCATAGGGAATGGCGACGCGCAGCATATAAGCGTGGAGCTGCAGATATAGGCCGTTCATCAGCCGGAGAGGCTTGAACTGATCCTCGCTGAGTTCCCCGGCCAGCCGTCGACGGGTCTGGTCGCGGAATTCCTCGACGCGGGCATCGACGATCGCCTGATCATATTCGTCATAGCGGTACATGGTCAGATCACCCAATTGCCGGCGGTCGGATCGGCGGGTTTGCGGCCAAGGTCGGGACGCACGGTCGGCCCGACGGCTCGGATGCGTTCCTTTATATGGCTGGGCCGAGGGCCGGCCGGGGTCGGTTCCGCCTGGATGACATAGGGACCGTTGACGCGGCGCGCAGCCTCCTCGGCCGCGGCGATCGCCTCGCCATGGCCGTCGATGTCCGCGGCATGCTCGATGTGGCGTGACCAGCCGTCGCCGGTCCACCATATGACATCGCCGGTCACCAGATCATTCCCCGTCAGAATCTTCACGCCTCGTCTTTCAGTCTTTCGGCCTGGACCGCCAAGGTCCGCAGCCGGTTTTCGGCATCGGAAAGCATGACGACTTCGCCGACGACGATGATCGCCGGGCTCACCACCGACTCCCGTTCGACCATTTCGCCAAGATCGGCAAGCAAGGTACGCATCGCGCGCGACCCCCGTAGCGTGCCGCGTTCGAGCACCGCAACCGGCATGTCCGGCGCGACGCCGTCCGCCATCAACTTGTCGGCAATGCGCGCCGCGCAGGTGACGCCCATATAGATGGCCAGGGTGCGCCCTTGTCCGGCGAGGCCCGACCAGTTCTGTTCGGCGAGACCCTTGCAGGTGCCGGCGACGAAGCTCACCGCGCTCGACCAGTCGCGATGGGTGAGCGGCAGCATCGCCTCGGCCGCGCAGCCCAGCGCCGATGAGACGCCGGGAACCACCTCGACCGGCAGACCGGCCGCGCGCACCGCTTCGACCTCCTCGCCGCCGCGGCCGAAAATGAAAGGATCGCCGCCTTTGAGACGCACGACCACCGACCCTGCCCTGACGTGGGCGATGATCAGGGCGTTGATCGCCTCCTGCGGCACGCTATGACGGTCGCGCTTCTTGGCGACCGAAATAGTTTGCGCCTGCGGCGGCGCATGATCGAGCACCCTCGGATCGATCAACCCGTCATGGACGACCACATCCGCCGAGCGCAGCGCCTCGACGGCGCGCACGGTCAGCAGATCCGGATCGCCGGGACCGGCACCGACCAATATGACGCGCCCACGCGCTTCGGGATCGAGCAAGGATGCCATGACGCCCAAATGGGGCTTGCCGCCGCAATCCGCAAATCAAGGATGTTTGCCGAAGGAGCAAGATTTCTTTGCATGCCCGGCCGTTTTGGATCGGCGCGTGGCAGCGCGTGCTGGGCACCGGATGGGCCCGCGACGGGACGGCACGCGTTGAACGGAAGAGGAGAAGAGCAATGGATGAAGCCTTCAACGGACCTGGTCCGGCCGATCAGCCCGAAAGTGAAACTGAGATCGAAACCGAGACCGAGACCGAGACCGAGACCACAGAATTGCCGGATGATCCTGCCGAGGCCATTGAGGAGGTTGGCGAGCCGTCCGGCGGAAATTTCGCCTGACGGCTCGCGAGTCAAAAGCCTGTTCGCCTGATCGGGATGCCTGTGGCAGACCGGATCGACAGAGGCTCAACCACCTGCCGCTCGGCAGCAGGGACCGAACACCCGACCAGCGAGACTATCGCGGATCGAAGCGCACGTAGATGTGGCTGGGAACCCGCATCATCAGACCGCGAAGCTCAGGGGCGGGCTTGTCCGGATCGAGGCGCAGATTGTCGAGATTGTCGAGGACCGCATGCAGTGCGCGCGTCATCTCAACCCGCGCCAGATGCTGGCCGATGCAGATATGCGGCCCGCGTGCGAAGGAGTAATGCGCCTGGCGGTCGCGGAAGATGTTGAAGACATCGGGATCGGGATAAAGCTCGGGATCGCGGTTCGCCGCCCCCGCAATCACGTCTAAATATGAGCCGGCCGGGATGTGTACGCCGCCGACGATGGTGTCGGAGATCGCAACGCGAAGCTGCACGAGCACGGGGCCGTCCCAGCGAAGCGCCTCTTCGATCGCATTGGGGATCAGCGCCCGGTCCCGCCGAATTGCCTCGAACTGATCAGGATTCTTCAAAAGCTCGAGCAGCAGAACGCTCGTGCCGCGATAGGTGGTGTCGCCGCCCGCGTTCATCAGCTGCCGAAGGAAGGAAAGGAGCACCAGATCGGGCAGATACTCTCCATCGACCTCGACGGTCGCGAGAAGGCTGATCAGATCGCTGCCCGGCTTCGCCCGGCGCGTCCTGACCAGGGCATCAAAATATTCGCCGAGCTTGACGCCCGCTTCCTGCGCCTGGGGCATGTGGACATAATCGGTCTGTCCGAGCGCCAGGCGCTGGAATGTGCGGATATCCGACTCCGGAAGATCCAGCTGGCGATAGATCACTTCGAATGGGTAACGGAGGGTGAACTCCTCGATCAGATCCGCCTCCCCGCGGTGCAGGAATTTGCCCATCAGGCCGTTCACCACCGGATCGACGATGCTTTGTCCCCATGTCTTCACATATTGCGGCAGGAAGATTTTCTGGAAAATCCTGCGCCAGCGGCCGTGCTCGGGATTGTCGAGCGTACTGATGCTGCCCATTCCGAATGTAACGCCGATCGTCGGATGGTAGCCTGAATTCGAGAAGCGCTTCGTATCCGTCAGGACCGCTTCCACTTCCTTGGTGCCGAGGACCGAAAACTTCGGCACGTCGCCATAATAGCAAGGAAAGCCCATATTTTCGCGGTAGGAACCCGGTACGACAGCGGCCTGCGTGCGCATCGCATGAATTCGCGGATAGGGATCGGCCTCGGTCCCGAAATTTATGTCGTCCGAGAGAAACGGATCGTATGTGGGATCATCGAAATCCCGAATTTTGACTGCTGTAACCATGCGCCGTTCCAATTATGTGGTAATTGCTACATAGGCAGGTCGTCCGAAATGGTCAACCCGATAAGGCCGCTGGTCCGAGTGCCCGGCCCGCCAAATGGCATAGCATGTCGATAATCTGCTCCCGAGGTGGTGAACCTTCGGGGAACAGCCAATCCCGCAGCAGGATCGAGGAGGCCAGCATTCCGAAAGTCAGTCGGAAAGCGAGTTCTATGTCGAACGATGGCGTTTTCCCGCTGTCCGCATATTTTCGCTTCTGGGCCGCGGTGCCGGACTCAAAAAAGGATTTCAGCCCTGCGAAGGAGGGCGCTTCGCCGTCCTCTCTCTGGGCGCTGCTCGATGACAGAAGGGCCATGAACAGTGCCTGGTTCTTCTCCACGAGCTCGTAGACCGCAATGAGTATTTCACGTTCGCTTTTGAGGTGGGCGTTTGTCCTCCGCTGGTCGACAAAGTCTCTCATAAGAGAACTGAATGGCTGAACGACCACTTCTTCGAAGAGTGTGGCTTTGCTCCCGTAATATCGGAACAGCAGCGTCTCGGAAACATCGGCAAGACGTGCGATTTCCCGGGTGGTAGTGCCATGATAGCCGCGGTCAGCGAACAGCTGGCGGGCAGCATCGGCTATGCGCTCGGTCACATCCTCGCGCGTCCGACGTCGGCGTCGACCACCATCGGGTGCGACCGGCACCGCTGCCGCCATATTCTCTAACGCGTTTATCGGTTCTTCCCTTCCAGAATCAACTCCGACGCTCGCCACGCCGAGGCCATGATCGGACCATTGGTGTTGGCGGAAACCATCGTCGGCATGATCGATCCGTCCACGACGCGCAAGCCCGCGACGCCCCGCACCCGCAACTTCTCGTCCAGGACGGCATCCTGGAAATCTCCCATGCGGCAGGTACCGCAGGCATGAAAGCCAGGCAGACCCGCGCTTCGATAGCCGTGTAGAATCTCCTCGTCCGACCTGAGCGATCGGCTGGGCTCGCGTTCTTCGAGGATCAGCGGAGCGATCGCGGGCTGCTGCATCCACTCCCGAATGAACCGGTGCATCGCAACCGTGACGGCACAGTCGTAGGGATCGGTGAGATAGTCGGCGACGACCCGCGCGGGCGCCGCGGGGTCGCGCGACGTGATGTGGATCGAGCCTTCGCTGCGCGACCGGACCGGATATCCGAAGACGGTGACGCTATGTGCCTTATCGACCACGATCTGTCCCTTCTCATTGGGAAGGGCCACGACCGGCGAGAGCAGGATCTCGACATCGGGTGTCGCGGAATCCGGCAAAACACGGACAAAGGCACCCACGGTTCCATAGGCCACCGCCATCGGTCCCGTGCGGGTGAGAAACCAGCGCAACGCGTTTGCCACCACTCTCAAGCCGCGCAGCTGCGGGTTGTGGCTGTGGGGACCGGTGAGCTCGTAATGCATGGGGAAGAGGCGGTGCTCGAGCAGATGTTCGCCGACGCCGGGGCTGTCGGCGACCACCGGGATTCCCAGCGGTGCCAGGTGGTCAGCCGCGCCGATTCCCGATCGCTCGAGAATTTGCGGCGACATCAGCGCACCTGCCGATAATATGATCTCCCCACCTGATGGGTAGACTTGAGCCGGCTGGCTTGCTGTGCCGACCGTTGCCACGCCCACCGCCTGGATGCCCTCGAACAGAACCCGGTCGACGACGACGCCCGTCATGATGGTCAGGTTGGGCCGCCCTCGTGCCTCTTTCAAGAAGGTCTGGGCGGTGCTTTGCCGCAAGCCCTTGCGGATGGTACGCGTGGCATAGCCTACCGCTCCTTCCAGGCTGGGCTTGTTGAGGTCGTCGACCCGCGGCACGCCCATCTGCTCGCCCGCCCGGATGAAGGCTTCGGTCAGCGGCGAGCGCTCCTTCTCCAAGGAGATATGCAGCGGACCGGTTCCGCCGCGCACATCGTCTTCGCCAAGCTCGTGATTTTCCATGGAACGAAAGGCTGCGCCCATATGGTTCCAACCCCAGCCCCTGGCGCCCAGAGCCTCCCACCCGTCATAATCCTCTGGTTGGCCGCGGAAATACATCATGCCGTTGATGGACGAAGATCCACCCAGCATTTTCCCGCGAAACCACGTTTCGGACGGAATGTCATCATGGGCTTCGGTTTGGAAATACCAGGCATAGTTCGGATGACCGGAAACCTTGCCGACGCCGCGAGGCATGTGAATGAACGGGTCCTTGTCGACTGGGCCTGCCTCGAGGAGCAGAACCCGGTGAGCCGGATTGCGGGACAATCGTTCAGCCAGTACGCATCCTGCCGATCCCGCCCCTACGATGATGTAGTCCCATTCAGCCATGTCGGGTCACGCGAGCTTGATCGGCCAGAATTCCGGCTTGGATGGCGTCGCCAAAATATTCGCCATATTGTCTATCGTCCCGTCGCGATTGCGCCAGGCGAGATATTTTTCATAATCCTCCTGGCTGTCCCATTCCTCGATCAGCAGCACACGGTTAGGATAGTCCTTGCTTCGAAAGGCGTTGACCGAACGGCACCCTGGGAAGGCGCGAGTATCCGGAAGCATCGCAGCAAAGCTCGAGCAGACCGCCTCGGCGGCCTCCTCCTTCAAATCCATTGTAAAGGTGACTTTCACTGGTTCGGTCATCGCGACTGTGCTTTCCTGCTGGATTGTTGCGGGTGTCGGTTACGGCGGCACCGTTCCGTGGCGCGTTCGCCGGAGTGTGTGTCGAGACGGCGGTCATAGTCGACCGTGTGTGGCGCCTCCGGCGAGCGGGATGACTTTGTCGTCGACTCGCCTCTATAGGTTCCTCCATCTGCCCGCGAACGTCTTTGCGCCTCGGGGATAAGGCGATACTGCCGATCAGCTGTTCATATGTCCACCCTCGCCGAGGCGCATCCCGGCCGGCCCGTCACGCGGTCGCGAGCAATTCCTCTATCTCGCCGCGGATCGCCTCGGGCTTAGTCGTCGGCGCATAGCGGCTGAAGACCCGGCCGTTGCGGTCGATGAGGAATTTGGTGAAGTTCCACTTGATCCCTTCGGTGCCGAGTATGCCCTTCGCATTGCTCTTCAGCCAGGCGTAGATTGGATGGGTGCCGGGACCATTGACGTCGATCTTCGCGAACATGGGAAAGCGAACGTCGTAGCTCGTGCGACAAAAGGCGGCGATTTCGGCCTCGTCGCCAGGTTCCTGCGCGCCGAACTGATTGCACGGGAAGCCGAGGATTGTCAGGCCCTGCTCCGAAAGCGTCTCGTGCAGCATCTCCAACCCTTCATATTGCGGGGTGAAGCCGCATTTGCTGGCGGTGTTGACGATAAGAAGGACGCGGCCGCGATAGCTTTCCAAGGGGACCTCTCGGCCATCGATGGCGCGTGCGGAAAAATCGTAAATGGTGGTCATCGGCGTATTCCCGCTCCTGATCTCGGCTTCTTTCCTTCGGGCCGGGGCGGCGACATCACCCGCCCCTGCGCGCGTGGCTCATCGCTGACCTGGCCTCGGCGGGCACCAACCCCTCGAGCACCGCCCAGAAGCCGGCCACCGCGTTCTGGCCAGCCTGAGCATAAGCGGCCGAAAGGCGTTCGCGAAGCGCTTCGAACAGACTTGATTCGAGCGCGGCGCCGGCATCGGTAACGCGCAGCAGGCGCTGGCGGCGGTCCTCCCGGCCGGTGCGGGTCTCGATCAGGCCGCGCTCGGTCAGCTCGTTCAGGACCCGGCCCAGCGACTGCTTGGTGATGCCGAGGATGCGCAGCAACTCGCTGACAGTGATGTCCGGCTGGCGCGCTATGAAATAGAGCGAACGGTGATGTGCGCGGCCGAGGCCCTGCCGCGCGAGACCCTCGTCGATGCCGCGTAGCAAATGGCTATAGCCGAAGTAGAGCAGTTCGACGCCGCGGCGAATCTCCGGCTCGCGCAGGAAAAGAGGGGACGCGCCGCGAAAGGGCTCGGGAGAAGTTTGGACAGTCATGTTGACGTAATTTGACAGCACCATTATCGGAACGCAACGCAAGAATCATATAGTTCAACGGGATATGGTGAATGGCCGAGGAACCCACCTACGACGATCGCGATGGTTTCATCTGGCTCGACGGCAAGCTGGTGCCCTGGCGGGATGCGCGGGTCCACGTCCTGACACATGCCCTGCATTATGGTTCGTCGGTTTTCGAAGGCATGCGCGCCTATGACGGCAATATCTTCGAATTGAGCTGGCACAGCAGGCGCCTGCGGGAAAGCGCCGCCATGATGGGCTTCGACCTGCCCTGGTCGGTCGAGGAGATCGATGCGGCCTGCATAGAGACGATGAAGGCGAATAACCTGCCCAATGGATATATGCGCCCGATCGCGTGGCGCGGGTCCGAGCAGATGGGGGTGTCCGCGCAGCGGACCAAGCCGCATATGGCGATCGCGATCTGGCACTGGGGCGCCTATCTCGATCCCGGTCCCACCGGCCTGAAACTGGACATCGCGCCTTGGCGGCGCCCCGCTCCTTATACCGCGCCGGTCCAGGCCAAGGCGGCGGGGCTCTACATGATCGCGACGATGTCGAAGCATCACGCCGAGGGGCGCGGCTGTCAGGACGCGCTGATGTTCGATTATCGGGGGCAGGTGGCCGAGGCGACGGGGGCCAACGCCTTCTTCGTCAAGGACGGCAGGTTGCACACGCCTTCGCCCGACTGCTTTCTGAACGGTATCACCAGGCAGACCGTGATCAAGCTCGCGCGCCAGCGCGGCATCGAGGTGATCGAGCGCGCCATCTGGCCGGAGGAGCTGGAGGGCTTCGAACAATTCTTCCTGACCGGCTCCGCCGCGGAGATCGTCCCAGTGGGATCGGCGGGCCCGTGGAATTTCGCGATCGGCGATCTCACCCGGCAGATCCAGAAGGATTATTCGGATCTGGCGCGGGGCAAGCTCAAGCTGGGCTGAGCCTGCCGGTCAAATCCCGCCATCCTACTCCGGCACCATTGGCCGGACCTTGCCACGGTGCCAAGTGGCGATCGCGTAGATGATCAGCCCGGACCAGATCAGGCCGAAGGTCAGCAGGTGGATCGGCAGCAGCGGTTCGCCGAATATGCGTATCGCGATCAGCATCTGCACGGTCGGCGCGATATATTGGAGCAGGCCGAGGTCGGAAAGGCGGAGGCGGTTGGCCGCGCCCGCGAAAAGGAGCAGCGGCGTCATCGTGATCAGACCAGTTGCCATCAGCATCCAATAGGGCGGGCCGACGCCGCCGGACGGCAGCGTCGGCTTCGCGAGCAGCCAGCCGAGCGCGAGCGGCGCAAGCAGCCCGGTCTCGATCAGCAGGCCTTCGATCGGGCCGATCCCTGCAATCTTGCGGACCAGGCCGTAGAGCCCGAAGCTGAAGGCGAGGCCGAGCGGAAGCCAGGGCAGCATGCCCTGGTCGATCGTCAGCGCAGCGACGCCGGCGGCCGCGAGCAGGATCGCCACCGTTTCCGCCCTGCCGAGCCGCTCGCGCAATATCAGCACACCGAGGAGCACGTTGACGAGCGGGTTTATGAAATAGCCCAGGCTTGCCTGCAGCGCGTGGCCGCTATTGATGGCATGAATATAGAGGAGCCAGTTGCTGCCGATGAGGAGGGTCGACGCGGCCAGAGCGAGCGCGACGCGGGGCGTGCGGATCGCTGCCGAAGCGGCGTGCCAGCGCTTCAACGCGAGCGCCAGCATCGCGAGCAGCAGCAGCGACCAGAGGATGCGATGGCTGAGGATGCCCATCGCCGAGACCGGGTGCAGGGCGCGGATGAACAGCGGCAGCACGCCCCAGATCAGATAGGCGCAGGCGCCCATGAGGACGCCCAGGCGGATCTGCGAATGCGCCGGCATCAGTGGCGCTTATGGAACGCTTCGCGCAAGGCGATCAGCTGCGAACGACCGAAAGAGCCGGTTTGTCGTCAACCTCATCGGTGATGAAGTCGCGCACGAAGTCATTGGCAGGATCGCGCTCGATCTCGGCGGGCGACGCAAACTGCTCTATCTTGCCGAGGTTGAGGATCGCGACGCGATCGGCGAGGGCGAAGGCCTCCTCGCGATCATGGGTGACAAAGATCGAGGTGATGCCAACCCGGTCGTGGATCTGGCGCAGCGCCTTGCGCAGCTCGCGCCGCACCTTGGCATCGAGCGCGCCGAACGGCTCGTCGAGCAGCAGGATGCGGGGGTTCCGAGCAAGCGCGCGAGCGAGTGCAACGCGCTGTCGTTGGCCGCCCGAAAGCTGCGAGGGATAGCGGCCGCCGAGCCCGGGGAGCTGGACGAGGTCGAGCAGTTCGTTGACGCGCTTTTCGATATCAGACTTCGAAGGCCGGACCTTTCGCGGCAACACGTCGAGCCCGAAGGCGATGTTCTTCGCCACGGTCATATGCCGGAACAGCGCATATTGCTGGAATACGAAACCGATGCCGCGATTCTGGACCGGCATGTCGGTCACATCCTCACCGCCGAAGGAAATCGTGCCCTGCTCGGCATATTCGAGGCCGGCGATGATCCGAAGCAATGTGGTCTTGCCCGAACCCGACGGCCCCAGCAGCGCTACGAACTCGCCCTCGGGCAGATCGAGCGTGACGCCGTCGAGCGCCGGATAATTGCCGAACCGGCGGGTGATGTGGTCGATCGTGATCGTCATGTCAGTGTCCAGCAGCGGCGAGGGCATCATGATGACGCCATTCGAGATAGGTCTTGAGGGCGAGCGTTACCAGAGCGAGCAGAGCGAGCAGCGCCGCGACCGCGAAGGCCGCGACGAAATTATACTCGTTATACAGCACCTCGACATGGAGCGGCATCGTGTTGGTCTCGCCGCGGATATGCCCCGACACGACCGATACCGCGCCGAACTCGCCCATCGCGCGCGCATTGGTGAGGAGTACGCCGTAGAGCAGGCCCCAGCGGATGTTGGGTAGCGTCACGCGGATGAACGTCTGCCAGCCATTGGCCCCCAGCGACAGCGCGGCCTCCTCCTCGGCGCGACCCTGGGCGATCATTAACGGCACCAGCTCGCGGGCGACGAAAGGAAAGGTGACGAAGATCGTCGCCAGGACGATGCCGGGAACCGCGAAAATGATTTCGATATCATGTTCCTGGAGGAACGGCCCGAACCAGCCATGCGCCCCGTAGAGCAGCACATAGATCAGGCCCGAAACGACCGGCGAGACCGAGAAGGGAATGTCGATCAGGGTGAGCAGCAAATCCTTGCCCCGGAAATCATGCTTGGCGATCAGCCACGCAGCGGCGACGCCGAAGATCAGATTGGCGGGAACGGCGATGACCGCGACCAGCAGCGTGAGCTTGATCGCCGCCACGGCGTCGGCCTCGACGACCGCGGCGGCGGCGGCCTCCCAGCCGTTGCGCAGCGCCTCGACGAACACCGCGGCGAGCGGCAGCAGCAGCATTACCGACACATAGATGATGGCAACGGCCAGCAGGCCGAGCATCACCGCGGGCGACGGCTGGAGCGGATCGCGGCGCCTCACAGGCCTGCCTTCCTGCGGCTGTGCTCCTGGATGCGGTTGATCAGCAGCAGCATCGAGAAGGAGATGAGCAGCATAACGACCGCGATCGCCGCGGCGCCGGCATAGTCATATTGCTCGAGCTGGGTGATGACCAGCAGCGGCGAGATCTCCGAGATGAAGGGCATGTTGCCGGCGATGAAGATCACCGAGCCATATTCGCCGACCCCTCGGGCGAAGGCGAGCGCGGTGCCGGTGACCAGCGCTGCACGGATTTCGGGAAATACGACATGGGTGAAGGTCTGCCAGCGACTCGCGCCGAGCGAGATCGCCGCCTCTTCGATATCGCGGCCGAGATCGGCGAGCACCGGCTCGACGGTCCGCACCACGAAGGGCAGGCCGATGAAGGTCATGGCGACCACGATCCCCTGCGGATGATAGGCGACGAGGACGCCGAGATCGGCGAGCGGCTTGCCGAGCCAGCCGGTATCCGCGTAGATCGCGGTCAGGGCGATGCCCGCGACCGCGGTAGGCAGTGCGAAGGGGAGGTCGATGACCGCGCTCAGCAGCTGGCGGCCGGGGAATTTGTAGCGGACCAGCACCCAGGCGATCAGCAGGCCGAACACCATGTTGATCAGTGCCGCGATGGCGGCCGCGCCGAAGGTGACCCGATAGCTGGCCAGCGCGCGCCCGGAAAAGGCGACCGAGATAAAATGATCCGCCCCCTGTCCGAAGGAACGGATGAAAACGGCGCAGAGCGGAATGAGGACGATCAGGCTGAGCCAGGTAATGGTCAGCCCCATAGTCAGGGAATATCCCGGTAATATCCGCATCGCCGGGCGGCCCATCGCCCTGCTCGTCATAGCTTGCGCACCCCTTTTAGGTAGATAAGCAACAGGGGCCGGACGCTGCCCGACCCCTGACATCGTTGGAGTTGGATCAGAAATCAACCTGTAGCCTCGTGCCGATGATGTCTCCCTTGGCGGTTGTGCCCGGGCCGTTGAGGCCAGCGGCCGGGATCGGCGGGAAGATCAGCGGCGAATTCTCGCCCTTGAAGCGAATGTAATTGGCGACGAGCTTCAGGTTGGGATTGAGGTACCAATTGAGGCCGAGCGTCCAGGTCTCGCCCTTGCGGTTGACCGCGCGGCCGCCGATCGACTGGAAGTCGGCGTCGGTCAGGTCGAGCGTGTCGTAGCGCACGAGGAGTTCCAACGCACCCCAGCCGCCGCCCGGAGCGAAGTTGTTATTCGGCTTGACGCGATCGGCGTTGCCGCCCTTGAACACGCGGGATTCGCCGGTCAGGAACCAGCTCGCGAAGACGTAATAGCCGTCGAAATTGACGGTCGGCGCGGTGCCGTAGCGGTCGATCTTCAAATGGCTATACTCGCCCTGCACCGAGAAGGGGCCCCAGACGAGCGCGCTTTCCAGCCCTAGATAGGTGGCGTTGCGCGCGCCCGTCGGCACGCCCAGCGACGGCGCGGTGCCGTTGATGTTGATCGACACCAACCGGCCGCCGTCGACGCGGCTGCCCGGACGATCGCCGAGGCCCGAAATGGTATGCGCCGGGAAGCCCGCCGCCTTGAATGCCGACGCGCCGACATGGATCACCTTGCCCGCATCGAGGATCGGATCCCAGGTGATCCGGCCGTTGACGCCATAGCCCTCATCCGGGGTCGCCTCGTTGCGCTGGATCGATTCGCTGCTTCCGAACAGGCCGATCGTGGCGTTGAGCTTTTCGGTCTGATAGGCGGCGGTGACGCCGACGCGGCGCTCGGCGCCGACCTGGCCGAAGGCGACATTGGCCATGCCGCGCTCGAGGAAGCTGTTCAGCGCATCCGAGGTATTGGCTTCGAGGCCGTACGGCGCCTTTTGCTGGCCGACCGTGAACACCCAGTTTTTGAGGCCGGTATATTGCGCATAGGCGTCGAGCAGCGTGACCGTATTTTTCACGAATTCCGCCTCGATGCGATATTTGTAATGCTTGAAGAATGTGCCGTCGAAGCCGAAGCGGCCGCGGCGAATGTCGGTGCCGCTATTGTAATCGTAACGGCCGCCGCCGCGACGATTATAGGCCGCATAATCGATCTGGAAGGTGCCGCGCGGCTTGAAGGTGAAGTTGCCGCCGACATCGGCGAAGGTCGGGGCCGGGCCAGGCTGAACGGCCTTGGCGGCGAATGCCTGGACCTGATCGACGCGGCCTTCGGTGGCAGTGGTGGTTTCTTCGAGCTGGCGGTTGCGCGCTTCGAGCTGACGCACCTTGGCTTCTAGCGCATTCAGACGATCGAGCACCGGATCGCCGGTCGGGACGGGTGCGACTTCCTCGTCGAGCGAAATCACCGAATCGATGGTATTGCCGCTGTCGGGATAGGTCTCGACCTGGTCGGGGATCGGAGCGTTTTCCTGCGCAAGCAGCGGCGCAGGCAGGAGCGCGAGGGCGGCTACGCCCCCGAGTAGGAATGAGCGCATGGAGGAATCTCCCCGTAGAGATATGTGTCAGGCTTCCGGCCCGAGGTTTGGGGGGAGAGGGGTGGGCGCCCTCTCCCCCCGTCCCCGGGGGGGAGCAAGCTTATTGCTTGGCGTCTTGCAGGATCTGATCGAACAGTCCGCCATCGCTGAAGTGGACGTTCTGCGCACGCGCCCAGCCGCCGAAATTCTTGATGGTGAACAGCGCCACGTTCGGGAACCGCGACTTGAACTGCGCGGCGACCTGCGGATTGCGCGGACGATAATAATTGTTGGCGATGATCTTCTGGGCGGCCGGCGTGTATAGAAAGCGCAGATAGGCCTCGGCAGCCCTGCGAGTGCCCTTCTTGTCGACATTCTTGTCGACGACGGCGACGGGCGGTTCGGCCAGTATCGAGACCGACGGCACGACGATCTCGAACTGACCCTTGCCGAGTTCATTGACCGCGAGGAAGGCCTCATTCTCCCAGGCGAGCAGGACGTCGCCCTGGCCGCGCTGGACGAAAGTGGTTGTCGAACCGCGCGCGCCGCTATCGAGCACAGGCACGTTCCGGAACAATTTGGTCAGATAGTCACGCGTGGCGGCGACCGACCCATATTTGCGCTGGGCATAGCCCCAGGCGGCGAGATAGTTCCAGCGGGCGCCGCCCGAGGTCTTCGGATTCGGCGTGATAACCTTGACGCCAGGTCGAACCAGATCGTCCCAATCCTTGATCGCCTTCGGGTTCCCCTTGCGGACAAGGAAGACGATCGTCGAATAATAAGGCGCGCTGTTGTTTGGGAGGCGGGCCTGCCAGTTGGCGGGCAGCAGCTTTCCCTTCGATGCGATCTCGTCAATGTCATAGGCGAGCGCCAACGTGACGACGTCTGCGGGCAGGCCGTCGATCACCGAGCGGGCCTGCTTGCCCGAGCCGCCATGGCTTTGGCGGATCGTGACGTCGTTGCCCGTCTGCGCCTTGTACGATCTGGCGAAGGCGGCGTTGACCGCGACGTAGAGCTCGCGGGTCGGGTCGTATGACACGTTGAGCAGCGAGACAGGCGCGGCCTGAACCGCCACCGGCTGCGCTGCCCCCAGCAGCGTGGCCGCGATGGCCGTGAAAATGGTGAGATGCTTTTTCATTCTCTTCCCCTGAGTAGATGGCCGCAGTGGTATCTCTACCAATAAAAAAGAGAAGAAAGGAAAATCTACTTGATGAGTAGATAAACTACGGAATGCAGTAAGCACCACGGTCCAGCCATGCTCTTAACACTATGATGGTAACGATCGCGCAGCGCTTTCGCGCCCTAAACCGGCTGAACGCCTTCCACAATGATATGATCCGGTCCGCTCCGGCGGCCGATCACGCGCACCCGCTTTTCCACCAGATCAACCGGGGTGCGATGTAGTTCGAGCCGATAGATGCCGCCCGAATCACGCTGCAAGGCGAAGCCGCCGCCGAGACGGCGGAGCATGCCGGTCTCGTTGACGGGCTCGCCCGTCAGAGCGTCGCCTCGATCGCGCGGGCGGCGAGGTCGGGGTCTTCGGCCTGGGTGATCGGGCGGCCGATGACGAGGATCGAGGCGCCCTGATCGAGGGCCTGGC